>Ga0075163_10004195_pt1 | contig 19331 bp, 18 predicted proteins | sample JI1023141ADNA_FD_71478 | JGI IMG/M metagenome (GOLD analysis project Ga0075163, IMG submission 71478) | Wastewater effluent complex algal communities from Wisconsin, to seasonally profile nutrient transformation and Carbon sequestration -... | ecosystem: Engineered > WWTP > Effluent > Algae...
TAAGTAGCCTTTACTTCTTCTTGGCAGCCGCTTTGGGCGCAGTTGTCTTGGCAGCCGCTGCTTTCGGCGACGTTGCTTTTACCGCTGTTTTTTTATCGGTTGCTCCTTCGCTTTTGCTGGTAGCTTTGGGGGCTTTCGGTGTAGATTTCCCTTGTGCGGACGCTTTTCGTGCAGGACGAGCGCCCGGAACATAATCCACGTGCGGCTTGAGCGGATCATTCCACCATTCGACTTCCAACTCAGGGAAAATGCTGTTACGTGCTTCCATCTCGCCAACGGCTTTATCATCTTCGTTGCTGATTTTTTTCGCTGTTGCGTAATGCTCGGCAAGGTCGCACAATTTCTTAAAGTCAGAGTAATGGAACATAAATCGGCGCTCGGCATAATCCCGTGCCGACCACGTGGTAACGAGGAATTGCCAGTCGGAGGATTGCAAAAGTAACAGTTCGCGCATGGCTTGGGTGCAAATACGACGCATGGTGTCGTCCATGGTGTGGGGCTGGTGCTTTTTCATCAACTCGTCGAAGCGATGCTCTGCTTCGTAGATGAGTTCCCACGTCCATTTTGTACCGTCATTCATCCACACGCCATGATTGCCGTTTTCACCCCATGAGCCTTCGGGCATCCGCATCACTTCGTGAGGCTTAATGTGGTCAAGCTGCTCGGAAGCCGTTACCGCATTGACGTAAGGCGAATGATGCAAACCTTTCAAGAGCGCTTTAATGAAAAGTGGTCCCTCGAACCACCAATGCCCGAAAAGCTCGGTATCGAATGGCAGACAGAGCGTACCTTCTTTGCCGGTTTGCTGTTTGTAATGGCTCAGTGCGCCTTCGATACAATAGACGAAGTGGTGAATTTGATTGCCGATTTTGCCCAAAATCCAATCGGGATTGTAAGGCTGTTTGTACTGCATATCAGCTTTGGTATCGGTAACGCGCCAATAGCGCAAGCCGGAAGGCATTTTCTTCTTGTGGAAGTCAAGATAATCAGGGTCGCCCGGATAACCTGCTTCGGCGCTCCAGACCTGCATGGCGATATTTTGATGCCGTGCAAATGCGACTGCCGTTTTTTGATTATCAAGGTCGCCGTGTGAGCTAACGTTGTACAGACTCATCGGCGAGCGGTCGAAATTCCACGGAAACTGCGTGTATTCGGGCGAATAGACCGAAAGCATCCGTTTTTTGCCGCCATCTTGGTCAATCAAAACACCAAGCGGAGTGCCACCTTTGGGCAGTTGCTCGTCCACCACAAAATACTCAATGCCCTGTTCGGCAACGAAATTCTCCACGCCATAGCGGTATGTGGGATTTTGATGGTGCGGCGATTTCAGATACGTGCGCCATTCAAAGCCCGGGCGATATGCGCACTCCGGTAACCACGTTCCGCGCGGTGCTCTACCAAAGTGCTTGATATAGTTTTCTTTCGCCGCTTTCATCTGAAGACGAATACTTTTATCCATGCCCAAAAGCGCAAAATAGCCGTGTGTCGCGCCGCAGGTCATCACTTCGATAACGCCAGCATCTTGCAGTTTTTTCATGCCGCCGACGATAGATTTATTGTAGCGGTGCAAGTATTCTTCCCGCTTCTGGGCGTACCACGATTCCCAGAATTTTGCCATCGGCGCAAAAAACTGTTCGTGTTCGCTGTGGATAAAATACTCATAGTCCGCTTGAGCGCCCAGAATCTTATCTTGGCAATACTGCACAAAGATTGCCTCAAAGTCAGGATGTTCCATTTGTTCGCAGAGAACAGGCGAAATATCGAAGGTCATCTTGGACGTAGAACCTTCTTCGACGAGTTCATTCAAGATATTAAGAAGTGGAATGTAGCACTCCGCAACTGCCTCGCAGAGCCAATCCGACCCGTGGGGCCAAGCACCGTGATGAAGCACCCACGGCAAGTGCGTATGCAAGGTCAGAACAACGTTTCCATTATGCACAAGAACCTCCTGAAAAGGGAAATGACGAATGAAGAATTACAAATTACATTTTTTGTGTGGCTTACGTGGCGAATGCCCTTATTCCTCGTCGGGTTGAGTGTTGATAGTAGCCAGCAAATCATTCAACTCTCTATCAGAAATGCTGTCTTCATCAGATTTATCATACAGAGAAAGTAAAAATACGGTAATCACGCTGTCGTCGGAATCATCTTGCTGCGAAATCTGGGCAACAAAAGTAATGACGCGCACACCGCCACTTTTACCCCTGCCTTTACTTTTTACAGCAAGTCGTATTTTGTACACATTTTCTCGAATATGCACACCGGAGCGCGGATTGGCTGCTAAGTCCTGTCCCAATCGCGCCAAATCGCTTTTCAGCGAGAGATGTTTCTTTGCAAGGCGCTTCGCTTCACGCTTAAAAGCATCAGTAGCAATAATAACGACGCTCATTCTGCCGTATCGAAATCTGCTAAAAACGCACCAAGTGTCGTACCACGCTCTTCGCCACGCTGAATACGGCGGACTTGCTGCATTGCTTCGGTCAAGCCTTCTTTGAAACGAAGTAATGTTTCCATGCGTTGTACCTGCTGGATAAAATTCGACCACTCGCTTATTGACAGTTGAACAAATGTAACATTACCTTGTGCATCAGTAATTGTGCGTGGTGTAGGGATATTCATGGCGAATTTCTCCAAAAAGCGTCTTGATAAGAATTACTCAATGAAACTGCGCACCCGAATTGCCGCCAACAGGAAAAGTGCCACCGACGGGGTTAATCATCTGGTTTTCGACGTTAATTTCGCCGTATTGGGCTTCGTAGCGGGAGATGTTGTCGTGCAGAGCGTGGAGCAGATATTTGGCATGCTGCGGGGTCATCACGATACGCGCATGGACGCGGGCTTTCGGCACACCGGGCAGAATGCGCGTAAAATCAACGATAAATTCCGCCGGTGAGTGGGAAATAATCGCAAGGTTCGAGTAGATACCTTCGGCTTCTTTTTCGCCGAGTTCGATATTGATATTCATGGTTTGGTCTTGTGGAATCTCATTCATAACAGATGGGGAGAGTAAAGTGAGAAAAGAAAACGCCTCGTGCAAGAGAATCTCACACGAGGCGGAAATTAGCGTAGAAGAAACCTTTGTGCAAATTTTTCTTGCACAAAAAGCAATTTTTATGCGTTTTATTTTGCGCCAGCTTTGCGGAGTGCATCCGCTTTGTCGAGGGCTTCTTTTACTTTGTCGTTTTTCTTTTGCTTGCCGTAGATACGCGCCATTGTTTCGTAGAAACGTGGGTTTTTCTCGTTTGCATATTCTAAACCAGCAAATTGTCCGGCAGCATTGCGGTAACCTTCTTTGTCATCAACAACATCGTAGGTGTTGATAAGCTGGTCGAGAACGTTCAAATCACGGTCTTTGCCCGGAAGTTTACGATATTTCTCGAAGTATTCTGCTGACTGCTTCAAGTACGGGAAATACTTATTGTTATCAATTTTGTATTCCGGCGCTTTTTTGTCTTTCTTGCGAGCAGCATCGGCTTTGTCAACTTTATCCTGTTCTTCTTTTTGGATAGCACTGGCTTTGTTTTTCAAGGCAGCAGCTAAGTTAAAGGTCGCAATGTCAGACTGTGGGTCAATTGCCAATACTTTTTTGAAAATGTCAATGGACTCATCCAGTTTCCCTGCGCTGGAAAGCATCGCTCCATACTGAGCAAGACTGTTTTTGTCGTTCGGGTTTTTCGCAATACGGTCTTTGTATGATGCCATTGCTTGCTCAAGTTTACCGCCTTCGGTGTAGATAGCAGATTGCAGATTTAGCAATTCCTCACTGTTCGGCGTAAGCAGCAAACCATTATCTGCGTACTTAAGCGCTTTGTCCCAATTTTTCTGCGTGTAGTAGTTATAGGCAGCGTAGTAGTTGATTTGGTTATTGTACGCATAGTAACGGTCGCGCTCATAATCTGCCCAGCTTGCTGGGAGAGCGGGTTTGAAGCCTTCCAGTGTGAATTTACCATCTTTGTTGCGCGGATAATACACCGATACTTCCTTGCCATCAAACATATACTTATCCATGACAACAGTATCTGGTAGCGGTGAGACCCCTTTGCTGGAAAGCGGCGCACCAAGTTTTTGGAGTGCTTCGGTGCGCTCTTGTCCCAAAAGTACACCTCGTGAGGTGAGCGCAGACACTGCCGGCTGATGGAATTCAACGTATTTTTCGTAGGTGGCAAGTGCTTTGACTGTATCGCCCGAACCCTGATATGCTCCGGCAATAATTGGATAAATATCCGCATTTTCCGGTTTCATCGCAGCGGCATTGGAAAGCGTTTCGGCAGCTTCTTTGAGTTTTGCGGCTTTTGCTTTCTCATCGTCCATTGCCACACCGGCATTGTATTGTTCGACACCTTTATTGAAGCCACCTGCCCAGCCCTCGAACATTGCGATTCCTATTTCAGAGCGTGCTTGTTTACCTAATTTGTCATCAGCAAGAAGTTTTTCTGCTTGTTTGAACGCAATGTTCATGCTGTCGGTGTTACCCAGTTCTTTGCTAGCTTTACCGAGCAAGAACCATGCTTCGCCGATATTTGCACTTGTGGAGCCTTTTAAGACTTCCGTTTGCAAATTGGCGTATGCAGTTTTATACAAACCTGCAATTTCACCTTTGGCTTTTGCAGACTTGACAGAATCTTTTTGATAGATAACCGAATTAAGCACTATTTTTTGCTGCTCTGCTTTGGTAATCGCCTGTCGGGCTGTGGTCAGTTCCGCCGCGCCGCCACCGCCGCAGCTATACAACGCCAAGCCGCCCACAAGAGCAGCTGCGCTGAGAAGTGTCTTCGAGAGTATATGTTTTTTCACTGTGGTTCTCCTTCCAAGAGTTTCACAAAATTGAAAATATAAACGTGAGTTACTGATAAGTATTAGTATTATGCTGACTAAAGCCCGTAAACTTACGAAAATTTGCCGTCGCAGAAAACTCCGACGTTCGTAAGAGTGAAAATTTTTGTGCTAAAATCCCCGAAAAACTGCGTATTGCATTGGTAGAAAAATGTTTGTTTGTGTATCTTTGCTCAATCACTTTAGAGCCACCCGCTTCGATGCTTTCCTCTCTCGCACGGCATGGCGAAGAAGTAGCGAGCTGTGGTAAGCGTTTTCTCAAAACTTTTTTCTTTTTTGCCGGATGAAAAAAATTCTGGTTATCGAAGACGAGCAGTTCGTCCGCGAAAATATTGTCGAAATCTTGGAAGCAAGCGGTTATGCCGTTGTCAGCGCCCCCAATGGTGCGCTTGGCGCGGGATTAGCCGGAGAGCACCTGCCCGACATTATTCTTTGCGATGTGATGATGCCGGAACTCGACGGACACGGCGTTCTGAAAGCGCTCCGCAATAATGCAGCAACGGCAAATATCCCCTTCATTTTCCTGACCGCCCGTGCAGACACAAGCGACCTCCGGCACGGCATGAATCTGGGAGCAGACGACTACATCACCAAACCTTTCCGCGTCTCCGAACTGCTGAAAGCAGTCGAAATGCGCCTCGCCAAGCAAGACACCGTGCGCAATTCCGCAGAGGAAAAATTGCGCTTGCTCCGCGCTAATATCAGCCTTTCGCTTCCCCACGAGTTTCTTACGCCTCTCAGTGGTATTTTGGGGTTTTCGGAACTCCTGCTTTCCAGCTACGATGCGCTTTCCCGTGAGGAAATTTTGGAGATGCTGGAGCAGCTCAACACCTCAGCACGCCGCATCCACCATCTCGTTCAAAATTTTCTGTTGTACGCAAAGTTGGTTTCGGTTGCCAGCGAGCGCTCTAAAATTCATATTGAGAATTATGATGCCGTCGCCTCACCCAGAAGCATTATCGAAGAGGTTATTTATTCCAAAGCACAGCACGAGGAACGTACTGAGGATGTTACCATAACAGTCTGCAAGGACGTGCCGCTTGCGATGAGTTCGGTCTATTTCACAAAAATTATTGAGGAAATTATTGACAATGCCCTCAAATACTCGCAAAAGGGCACACCTATTACTGTCTCGACCAATCAAGACGACCGCACCTACACGGTCGAGATGACCAATCTCGGACGGACAATGACCTCGGAGCAAATCGCTGCTATTGGCGCATACACGCAGTTCGACAGGCAAGTCTATGAGCAACAAGGCTCCGGCTTGGGATTGAGCATCACGCTTAAATTACTGGAACTCCACGACGGGCATTTTGTGATAAAGAGCGAAAACGGAAAAACGACGGTACGCCTTGAAATCCCCTTGGTGGAAGCCTCCTTGAGAGAAGAATTGTCCTAACGCCGCCCAAACGAAATACTGCAAAAAGACTTCCTTATCATTTCTTCGCCATTCCTTTTTTCGATGCACCAACCGCTTACTTCCTTTACATCTGCTCACGATGTAGCCACCTTCATTCCTGCCCTCCTTGAAGAAGCACTTTCCGTGAAGGCTTCCCCGCTTGCGTGGAATGAATTGGGACGAAACAAAACACTTGCGCTTGTTTTTTTTAATTCCAGTCTCCGCACACGACTTTCCAGCCAGAAAGCCGCATGGAATCTGGGCATGAACACAATGGTCGTCAATGTAGGCACCGAGAGTTGGAAGCTCGAAATGCAGGACGGGGCAATCATGGACGGCGATACCGTGGAGCACATCAAGGAAGGCGCGGCGGTCATTGGGACGTATTCGGATATTGTTGCCATTCGCGCCTTTGCATCTCTCACCGATAAAGCTGCCGATACCGATGAGCATACTCTCCGCCAGTTCCAAAAATACGCCCAAAAGCCACTTATTTCGCTTGAATCGGCGCTGCGCCATCCGCTCCAATCATTTGCAGATTTACTGACGATTGAGGAAATACGCCGCCGCGAGCAATGGGCGCATCGTCCCAAAGTTGTGCTGTCGTGGGCACCACACCCGAAGGCGCTCCCACAAGCCGTTCCGAACTCCTTTGCCGAATGGATGCATCACGCCGATGTGGAGTTTGTCATCACGCACCCCGAAGGCTACGACCTTGATGCGGACTTTGTGCAAGGCGCTCCCGTTACCCATAACCAAGATGAGGCACTGCGCGGTGCGGATTTCGTCTATGCGAAAAATTGGTCGGCATTTCAAGGCGAAAACTATGGGAAAGTCCTTTCACGCGATACATCATGGACTATTACCGCCGAAAAAATGCACCGCACCAACAACGGAAAATTTATGCACTGCCTCCCGACACGACGCAATGTGGAAGTTGCCGATGAAGTTCTGGACAGCCCCGCATCACTGGTGATTGAGCAAGCAACAAATCGCGTTGTAGCAGCGCAAACGGTACTCAAACGAATGTTGGAGTCTCTTGTTTTCAATTCTACAACCGCATGAAATCTCTTTTTGTCATAAAAATTGGCGGCAACGTGATTGATAATGACCACGAACTCGGTCGTTTTCTGGACAATCTGGCTGCGTTGCAAGAGCCATGGATACTGGTTCATGGCGGAGGCAAACTTGCAACCGACCTTAGTGTGCGGCTAGGCATAGAAACGCAAATGATAGACGGGCGGCGCATCACCGACAAAGCCACACTGGACGTAGTAACGATGGTCTATGGCGGACTTGTCAATAAGCGCATTGTCACCGGCTTGCAGTCCAGAGGTATCAACGCAATCGGTCTAACGGGTGCAGACGGAGACCTCATTCGCGCTCGTAAGCGCCAGCACCCGACAACGGACTATGGCTTTGTGGGCGATGTGGAGCGTGTTCATGCCGAACGCCTCGGCTGGCTTCTCCAAAGCGGCTTCCTGCCCGTTCTTGCCCCGCTCACGCACGATGGAAAAGGAAATATTCTCAACACCAATGCCGATACGATTGCTTCCGAGACCGCTTCAGCACTTGCTTCTTTCTATCACGTGCAGCTTGTTTATTGTTTCGAGAAGCAAGGCGTATTGCGAGATATAGACGACGAAGCGTCTGTCATTCCACGTATCACATCGGCGACCTACACCGAACTGCGTGCTTCAGGCGCGATTGCAAAAGGTATGATTCCCAAAATGGATAATGCTTTCACGGCACTGAGGCGTGGTGTTTCATCCGTTATTATCACTCATGCAGATTCTGTGCGGCATTTGGGACAACAATCTTTACTCGGTACAACGATTGCACTTGAATAATTTCTACCCTTGAATGGTTTTATTATTGAATACCTTCCCACAATGCTGATGAAACCTGATTCGCCGCAGCCACAGCTTTTCTCTGATGCTATTACTTTGCTCAAGAAGCTCATTGCTACGCCATCTCTGAGCCGCGAGGAAGACAAAACGGCAGACATTATTCAGGAATTTCTGCATGGGCGCTCAATTCCTACGGGACGCACAATGAATAATGTGTGGTCGTGCAATCGCCATTTCGATACCGCGAAACCGACTCTCCTACTCAACTCCCATCACGACACCGTGAAGCCCAACCAAGATTGGACGCGCAATCCTTTCGAGCCAAGCGTAGAAGATGGCATACTCTATGGCTTGGGCAGCAACGACGCGGGCGGCGCACTGGTGAGCCTCATTGCAACGTTTTTGCATTTTTACGAGCGCGATGATATGCCTTTCAATATCATCATGGCGGCAACAGCGGAGGAAGAAATTATTGGCAAAAATGGCGTGGAGTCTATCTTGCCGGAACTAGGAACTATTCATGCTGCCATCGTCGGCGAACCGACCGAATGTGCATTGGCGGTTGCCGAAAAAGGCTTGATGGTGCTGGACTGCACCGCGCACGGCGCATCGGGACACGCCGCCCGCAATACGGGCATCAATGCCATTGACAAGGCACTACCTGATATTCAATGGTTCCATTCCTTCGCGTTTCCGAACGCTTCGCCACTTCTGGGGCAAATCAAAATGAGCGTAACACTCATCAATGCCGGAACGCAGCACAACGTCATTCCCGATAGATGCAGTTTTGTTGTGGATGTTCGCACAACCGATGCTTACACACACGAGGAAATTCTGACCATCATCCGTTCTCATGTCGGCTGCACCGTAGAACCACGCTCAGTTCGCTTACGCCCTTCAGCAATTAGTCTTGAGCACCCAATAGCACGAGCCGCAGCAACGATTCCTATTCCAACGTTTGCATCGGCAACGCTTTCCGACCAATCAGTGATGCCTTTTCCATCGGTTAAAATAGGTCCCGGCGTTTCGGAGCGCTCGCACACCGCGAATGAATTTATCCGCCTTTCAGAAATTGAGCAAGGCATCACCACGTACATTCAGCTTTGCGAAACTCTCATTGCCACAGGACTTACGCCATGATTACACAAGAAGAACTCAGCGCTTATTGTCTTTCCAAGCCTCAGACCACGGAAGAACTTCCCTTCGACGAAGTAACGCTGGTGTATAAAGTGGCGGGAAAAATTTTTGCCATCGCACCGTCGGACGCATGGGGAGTTATCAACATCAAATGCGACCCAGACATAGCACTGGAGCGCCGTGCAGAGTACGAAAGCGTCCAGCCCGGCTATCATATGAACAAAAAACACTGGATAACCGTGCCACTTGATGGCTCCGTGCCGCGCACGTTGGTATTGGCATGGATTGAGGACTCCTATACTCTCATCGTCGAAAGTCTTCCTAAAGCAAAACGTCTTGAAATCCAAGCACTAACAAAGGAAAAACCACACCACTAAACCATTGCATTGCAGCAATATAGCCCTCATTACAAGATAAATTTGACAACGCTTGTAAAAATATGTATCTTTGTATTAAGAGTATACTGTCTGAAAACAAACAGGCAAGTGTATTCAAGATAATAGATGATAAGAAATTTTCGCACTACAAAATTGCTGGAAAAACGGTTATGCTGCTTTCAAAAAGTTGTGTTTATGGTGTACAAGCTGCCATTTATATGGCATCGTTGCCACGAAACGAGTATGTATCCATACAAGAGATTGCCCATAACCTGAAGATTTCTTTTCACTTTTTGACGAAGGTACTGCAAAACCTCACATATGCCGGAATAATGGTCTCGTACCGGGGACCAAACGGCGGCATTGCACTGGCTCGACCGTCATCGTCTATCAGTTTGGCAGATATTATTGATGCCATAGACGGTTCGGATATTTTCCATGAATGTCTTTTCGGACTGCCGGGTTGTGGCGTAGCGGATCCCTGTCCGGCGCACGAGAACTGGGCGACAATGCGCTCTCGTCTTCACAATCTTTGCAATACCCTTACGCTTGAGGAGCTTGGTAAGCGAGCAAATCAACTCAATGTGCGGCTAGCAAACGCGGCTGCACCAATTAAACCCGCAACCTTGATTGCAGCCCTGAACGATACTACTCAAGCCCCATCGGCAAAATAAGCTACCACTATAATTCCATCATGGTACCATTTACCAATCGCAATCAATATTTTAGTCTAAATTACAGATAACATACTCTGAAAAACGCAATAAAACTACAACAGAAGAAAGAGCATTCAGAGGCTCGAAAATTGGCAGCTACAAGCCCCATTTATCAAAATATCTATGACGCGGAAGATTGATAAAGGGGAATAAATGGGGCTTTGTGGCAGCCAGATGACAAAAGAGACGACACAGTAAGAAAAGTATTTTTCACTCACTCGTAGGAGGTTTAGACAATGTTACCCATTTCTAACATTCTCGTTCCAATGGATTTTTCGAGGCATTCCGAGCAAGCATTGGAATATGCGAAAGAAATTGCTCGCCCCCTCAAAGCGACCCTGCACTTGCTCCACGTTATGGAGCCCCTTACCACATATGGTTCGTGGGAAGGACTTCCCATGACCGATCTGATAGGACGTGCATTCGAGCAGGCAGAAGAAAAACTTCAGAATTATGCCGGAAAGCTCATGGATGAAGGCTTTGAGGTCCGTATTAAAGTTATGGAAGGGCATCCTGACCTTGCCATTAATGGCTATGCCGAACAGTATTCGGTGGATATTATCTGCATGGGCACACACGGACGCAGAGGCTTAGAATATCTTCTTTTCGGCAGCACCACCGAGAAGACCTTGCGCACCGCTCCTTGCTCTGTGCTGGCTGTACGCTTGCCCAAAGAACCAGGGGAACATTCGGCAAAAGCCGCCGCCGCATACGCACAAAACTAGACTCTGCGCGATCAGGCTTTCCAATAATGATACCTCTATCGAACAAAAACAATCATACTGCAAGGGCAGGACGAATAAATTATTCGTCCTGCTCAGTAGGTTTTCCACTAAACCTTTGCGATATTGCACGAATCTTATCAGAAAGAACAGTTAGCATAATTTGTTCTATCTTCTCTTCATCTTTAATTTCTCTACCATGAAAACTTTCGTACATTCACTGCTCGTTTTGGCTATTGCCGCAGTTATTGGCAATACAACGAGTGCATCTGCACAAGACAAAGCTACACTTATTGCTAAAGGCGAAAAAGTCTATAAGGCGTACTGCCAGACCTGCCATCAAGCCACCGGTCAAGGACTTTCGACCGTCTATCCACCTCTTGCAGGCTCGGATTACATTAAAAGCAAGCCCAAAAAAGATATTATCAGCAGTGTTGTCAACGGCTTAAAAGGCGAAATCACGGTCAATGGCAAAAAATTCAATGGCGTGATGGTTCCGCTGCCTAAAAACTACACCGACGAAGATGCTGCGGCAGTTATTACCTATGTGTACAACTCTTGGGGCAACCCGGGCGGCGTGGTTTCAGTTGCCGAAGTCAAAGCTGCTCGCAAGAAATAACGAGAGCAAATGACGTTTCTTTCGTACACTCCCGCGCGTAGTGTACGCTCAACGGATGCTTGTCAATAGTCTGTCCCTTTCTACGACAGAATATCTCTGACAAGCATCCTTTTTTATTGCCCGTTTGCGGTATTGCTTTTTGTAGTCGTGTCGGCACGATGTATTTTGCACCAAGTTCGCATTTGTCGTCATCAAACAGCTTTTCTCTTTTTCACTTCATTACTCTGTCACCATGCCAATAAATGTCGTTTTTATGGGAACGCCCGATTTTGCCGTTGCCTCTCTCAAGAAAATTCACAGCACTTTTCCCGTTACTGCTGTCGTAACAGTACCCGATAAACCGAAAGGACGCGGTTTGGCGGTACAACCTTCCGCAGTAAAAGAGGCAGCCCTAGCGCTCGGCATCACCACTCTTCTTCAGCCGACTTCACTCAAAGATCCTGCATTTCTGGATGCACTCCAAGCGCTTCAGCCTGATATTATTGCCGTTGTGGCGTTTCGTATTTTGCCGCGAGAGGTTTATACGGTAGCGCGGCTGGGGGCATTTAATGTGCATGGGAGTCTTCTGCCGAAATATCGCGGCGCGGCGCCAATTAACTGGGCTATTGTGAACGGTGAGACGGAATCAGGCGTAACATCGTTTTTGCTTGCCGACAGTGTGGATACCGGCGCAATGCTGGGAAGGCGCACCGTTACTATCTCCGACGGCACCACAGCCGGCGAACTCCACGATATGCTTATGCCAATTGGTGGCGAACTTGCTCTTGAGACCTGTCAAATGCTTGCTTCCGGCACGGTCAAGCCAATTCCCCAAAATGATACCGAAGCCACGAAAGCACCGAAAATTTTTCGAGATACGTGCCACATCAACTGGAATCAGCCCGCGCAGACAGTGCGAAATTTTATTCATGGAATGTCGCCTCATCCGGGCGCGTGGACGCTGTGGGCGGATGGCAAAACGCTCAAAATCATGCGCTGCACTATCGTGGAAAACTCTTCATTGCAGGCAGGTGAGTATTCAATTAACTTGTCGTCGTCTGCTTGGATTGTCGGCTGCTCAGATGGCGCTCTCGAACTCATAGAAATTCAACCTGAGGGCAAGCGCATGATGAGCGCTCGTGATTTTGTTCACGGCTATCGCGGAAACGGAAGCGGCTTTTTTGCCTGAGCAATCAATTTGCACGAACACCTCCAGAAAACTCATACCTAACAGATGGACATTTTTATTGATGAAAATATTCCTTTTCTCGCCGAGGCGCTGAGAAACAGTGAAGAGCATGGCTTTACTTTGAAACGTTTTTCGGGGCGCTCACTCACCCGTGAAGCGCTCCAGAACTGTCTTGCGTTGTGCGTCCGTTCCACGACCCGCGTTGATGCAGATTTGGTGCAGCATACATCGGTGCGCTTTGTCGGCACGGCGACAAGTGGCTCGGAGCATATTGATCTTGATTTTTTGCGCGAACAGGGTATTTTTTTTCGTGATGCGCGAGGCTGCAACGCAAATTCCGTTGCGGAATATGTCGTTTTTGCGATGCTGCTTTGGGCAGAGCAGCGTGGTTTTATAGAGCATGGAGAAGCGTTACGCGGAAAGACACTTGGAATTATTGGCTTGGGACACATCGGTAAACGTGTAGCAGCGCTCGGCGAACGACTGGGCATGCACGTCATTGGCTACGACCCACCACTTTTAGAGATAGGTAGTGCAAACTCTAGCAGCATGATAACAATGAAAAACACGATAGCATCGAACCTTCACGAACTTATGAGCAAAGCTGATTGCGTTACCAATCACGTCCCCTTGACGTACACTGGCAAATACGCTACCGCCGGAATGTTTGATGAAGAAACACTCGCGCACTTGCGCTCCGAAGCGCTTTTTATCCATGCCTCGCGGGGCGGTGTTGTGGTGGAACGTGCACTGGAGAACGCTTTGAAGAAAAAAAATATACTCGCCGCCCTCGACGTATGGGAAGGTGAACCCTCGGTATATGCTGCTCTGGCAAAGCGCTGTATGCTCGCCACGCCGCACATTGCTGGCTATTCCTACGAAGGCAAAGTCAATGGCTCGGTTATCATGGCACGAGAACTGGAGCGCTTTATCACGAAGGTTGTGGGCAAATCATTCACCGTAGATTGGAGTATTTTTGAGCGGGCGCTTGAGCAGAAAACAGTCCCCCGCCTCAATTATAGCAATCAGGCACAAATGCTCCATGAACTCCGCATATCACGGGCATTAGAACAAGACACAACATCGTTTCTGGCGGCACTTGATTCCGATAAACCTCGTGAAGCGTTTGATAATTTACGCAAAAACTATCCATCATCGGAACGACGGGAAATTTTGGTCTAAATCCCACATTTCACCAATGCAACAAGAAAAACGACGCACAACCAAACGCAATCAGCACGACAGACCATAGTGCAATGTGCTTCTGCTTGGTAATACCGCCCCACCAGCCCGCACCCACAGCTCCCATAAAACAGAGCAGCGTCAAGATGTAGAACCTTGGCGGCACAGGAGGTGGCACAACGCGAAAGAGATAGATACTGCTTCGGCTTTCCAAACCAATAGAATCAATCGCGGCGAGCTTGACGTACCATTCGCCTTCGCTAAAGCGCACGTGGGCGGAATCGTTCGCTCCCGTGAGCGAATAGAGCGGCTTGGCAAAGGTAATAGCGCTTGCCACCTCGAACCGCACACGCGGTGAGGCTTTACGCCAAGCAAACACTACTTCTCCGGCATAAAGTGAATCCGTAAGACGCGGCTCAAGAAGTTCCGGTACAGGCGGCAATCGGCGAGGCGCTTCAGGCGGAGCATTGGAAGCAACACGTGTTCCGTAATTCTGCGGAATAGTCATGGCGCTGTCCTTTGCACCATTTTGTGTGCTACGCAAACTGACGTTACCCTCATGCACCGAGACGAGCGAGCGCTTCACGGAATCGACCTCAATTTTGGCGCTACTTTGCCCAAGGGAAAACTCGCCTGACATGGTACTGATACGAAGTGCTTCCGATTGCTTGAGCGATTTCAATTTCACCCATAGCCCGCCCTGCACAAGGCGTATCTGCTCATTCGGCTTGCCTTCAAGCGGTGAAGCAGCTTTGCCATAAAGAACGACCAACGACTGCTCGGCAATCTGTATGCGGTGCTTGTTGGAGAAGGTTACTTCAGCACGCGCTTTGGGACCTGTTTCGAGACGGTGATACTCATAGATGGGTTCGTTCAGTCTGGAGGGATGCCATTCTACGTCCCAGGGCGTAAGCGAGCGCACAGGGGGCAGCATAGCAGTAATTCGACCTTCGGGGGTGAGGGGAATGTTGTTGCTCGTCGTGAGCGGGCGCTCGGTGAAGGGACTTGTAGCAACAATTTCGACTCGGCGATTCTTTCCCCGTCCCTCGTCAGTTTCATTACTGGCAATGGGTTTTTCGACACCGCGCCCAAAGGTCTTGATATGGGTGGCTTCCAAGCCATTGCGCACCAAATACGCCTTCACAGAATTTGCTCGTGCTTCCGAGAGGCGCTTATTTCCTGCTGAATCGCCCTGATTATCAGTATAACCCGTGATTTCGAGATGTAAGTCGGGGCGCTTCACGAGATATTCTGCTAGCTGCACAAGCCACACAGCCTCTTTTTCTGATAAGGTTGCACTTCCCGCGTCAAACATATTGCCCTTGACAATAAGTTTTTTGCCCGGACGCAAATCGAAATTGTTCGGAGTTTGGAATCCCGTTACGAACAATAACACCGTTAGCGAAGTACAAAATAGCAACGTAGTTGTGCGTTTCTTCATAGCCGTTTGCAGACAAAAAAGATAATCAAGGACAATTCAAAAATTTCACATCAGGCTTTATTACACCCAAATCATCAACCTTTTGCTCCGCAATCCACAAGCGAAACAACCATAGCCACGAACTGGCGGTCAAGAATAATTCTATTCAGGGTTGCTTGAAATATGCGGGGTGTTGTTTCACCCCAAGGCGTAAGAACAAGCTCTTCTGTGCGGCTCGTTTCTTGGGAAGTAGTTGTATCGGCAAATGCTTGGTCAATGCAGACCAGTAACGGTGCGTACGCCCGAAGCGCCTCATCTACCATTCTCCCCTCAAGTTCAATGGGATCTTGCCGGAGATAGCCCGCGAGCGTATCATTGGCAAGCATAACGGTTCGCTCCGGAGTAAGCACAAGAACTCCATGTGCTGCTTGCCGCATGATTACTTCCAGCTTATTGCGCTCCGTCAGCAAGGCGCTCACATCCAAACGCTGGTATTGCTCTAATTGGCTTGCTGCCTCGTTGTAAACACCGAACAATAAAGTAAATTCATCATTTTCTTTCCGGTGCAAGCGAAGATGAAAATTTTGCTGCTTCAGGGCAGATGCAGCTTCCGTAAGCTGACGCAAAGGCTGCAAAAGACGTGCCGACAAATAATAGCCCAAGCCTAAAGTGCCGGCACACACTACGAGGCACGCAAAAAGAAGTTGTATTTGCATACCACGAAGCGACGCAAAGACAACGGCTTCCGGCTGCTCAATAATCAGACTCAGATTTGTAAAAGGGACGGTCGTTTTCGTCGCCACTACTCTTTCTCCACGTGCATTTGCGTACTCCTGCGAAACGCCAATACTTTGGAAATAGGTCGTATTTTGCAGAGCTATGGTTGTATTTTTCGCCGCATCGGTATTACCATCGTCAACAGTGCCGGAGCGACTTGGAGTGAAAAATTGCTTGCGCAAAACGTCCTCAATAGCTGGACCAAGAGCTTGGGCAGCATCTTGGGCACCGCCTTCGGTAGAAGCAACAAGGCGGCAATCACTATCAACGCAATGTATCACACCGCGCTCTACGCCAAATGCTCGTAAAGCAGATGCGCTCAGGAAGGCGGCGCAGTCTTGGCGGGAAAGCATTACCGCCAAGCGACCAGAAAAGCGATTCCCACGCACGGTAACGACAATAGGAATAAAGGGCAGAACTCCTCTTGTCGTATCCGAAGTGATAAGTGATGGTGTTTGCGTTGTTGTAGGCAGTGCTGACCACCAGACGGTGCTTGTCGGCTGTGTTGCCGTCTCAAGGGATTGGAGTTTTGCCAATATTGCCGGCGGTAGCTGAGAAGGGAGTTCGGAAGGTACCGCGGGATTTTTGGTCATTGTTTCAATGAGCGAGCCGCGTGCATCGTACATTCCCACAGCACGAACCATTGTATTTTCTTTAAGGTACGCATCCAAGAGCGTAAGCACGTCATTTTCTCCAAGCGGCGGCATATTAAGGACAGCACCAGTGGCGGTCAAATCGCGGCGTATATGCTGAATGGTATATCGAAATTCATCTGCCAATGATTGTGCAAGCGCAAGGTGTGATTCTCTGATATGTGCCGTCAGCATTTCTCGCTGTGTACGCACGTGGATAATGCTTATCACCGCCACGGGCAATACGGCAACAGCCGAGAGCATCAATGCCAATTTGTGAGAAAATTTCATTCCATCTCGCTTTCGATCAGGCTTTACCCAACGCTGAACTCTGATATTGGTTTGATTTAGTCAGGCTCAGAAATTTGCAAAGCAGGAAATTCAAGAATAAAGATAGAGCCTTTTCCTGTTTCTGACAAGCATTGAATTGTACCATTCATAGCCTCCGTCAATTTTTTTGCAATATACAGTCCTAATCCTGTGGAAGCCTCGTCTCCAGTTGGGCGAGTAGAAAGCTGAGCAAACTTCCCGAAGAGTTTATTTCTGTCACTTTCCGAAATCCCCATGCCTTCGTCCTGCACTTCACAGCGCACACATGAGTCTGTCTTGAAAAGGCGGATTGTTACCGTTGTTCCTTCCCCCGAATACTTGATGGCATTGGACAGTAGATTATCCAAGACCTGTGTGAGAGTGTCATGATTGCCGTGAATCTTAGCATCGTTTCCCGAAGGAATATCCAGAACGAATTCAATCCGCTTCAAGTCAGCTTGATGCCGATATTGCTCGACAAGGTCACGTACGGCGGTTTCCATTTCCACCGGCACAATATCAAAGCGAAAGCTCCCTTCCTCGATAGCACTGACATCCATCAAATTATGAATGATAGAAAACATTCGTTCGGAAGATTTGACTATATTTTCTAACATCGCCTTCAAGCTTTCGGGCGAAGGATCGAAATCGAGCCGCAGAAAATTTGCCATTCCTCTAATTGACGTCAGGGGATTCTTTAGCTCATGGGCGGCAATACCAATGAAATCATTTTTTTCATTGTTCAATTTTGTCAGACCGGCAGTCATAATTTCGAGGTATTTATTTTTCTCAGCAAGAAGGTCGCGCGAGCGCTTTAGCTCAAGATGCGTTTGCACACGTGCAAGCAATTCCATCGTATTGAACGGTTTGGTAATGTAATCCACAGCTCCATGCTTGAACCCGTCAACAATATCGTAGCTGTCAGCCTTTGCGGTCAGAAAAATAACAGGAATTTCCTTGAAGTCAGGATTTGCTTTCAGATGGCGACACGCCTCAAAACCATTCATTTCCGGCATTTGAATATCCAGCAGAATGAGGTCGGGTAAGCGCCGTACCACTTCTTCCAATACCTGCTTCCCGTTTTTTGCGGTCTCTACTTGATAGCCTTTATAGCCTAAAACTGCTTGTACAATATTCAGATTATCCTGCAGGTCATCAGCAATAAGAATAACGATATCCGCCGGATTGATAATTGCCGGCAGCGCAAGAGCCTCACTATTCAGCGGCGAAGTGGACTGAGAAACAGATTCCATAGTGATTGAACAGAAATGGTGGTGCGGTTGGTGAGAGTCAAACCGAGGGTAATCTAAAAAATTATGAACGTCATCGAAGAATCATCAGAGGTTGAATGTGGCGGCGCGTAATGAAACGACTTAGCACCTCAAAATAACAATAATACATTCCGCTCGCAAGATTTTCTTCACAAAAAGTGACGCCACAAGCGCCAACCTGCTGATTTCCCTCGAATAGTGAAGCTGCAATTCCTCCACGCGCATCCACAAGACGAATACGCACAAATGCAGGTGCGTCAAGCGTGTACGAAATATGTGCAGCGCCGATAACGGGATTGGGTACAATGCTGAATGAACCCTGCCTCATCTGAATTTGTTCTGCAACTCCCGAGCGCGTCAAGCTAAAATCATTCTGCTGTGTTTGAGCGCTTGTATCGGAATTCTGTGCGACAAATCGGTAGGTGTATGAGGCATCGGGATTAAGAGCGGAAAGCAATGCACTAACAGACTGCGCAGAGTCTTGGTCGGTAAATTGGCGAACCAAGCGGCGATTGCGGAGCGTGGGCGCAGCAGAAGCAGCATTATCCCACTCCACAAACACGTCAGTTGCAGAGCCATTAGGACGGACAAATGCTGACACCTCTGCCGATTGCTGATTAACAATACTGACCGCAGGACGCTCTACGACGGGTGGATTCAGGAGTGCAAATACACGATTGCGGAGCGTTGGTAATTGGGGATAAAGGATGTTGCCTGGGCAATCTGTACTACAACCGTCGCGGTGTCCGGAGATATTATTCAAATTACGGCTTGAACCCTGATGAAAACTCACGCCACGGGGGTTAATGCCGTTTGTAAAAGCTCGATATGCCAGTAGGCGAACGAGGCTCCGGAGCGCAGCATCAGTAGGAGTGATGCTATTAAAATCACCAAGCATACACACACCCATCGTTCT
>Ga0075163_10004196_pt1 | contig 19328 bp, 18 predicted proteins | sample JI1023141ADNA_FD_71478 | JGI IMG/M metagenome (GOLD analysis project Ga0075163, IMG submission 71478) | Wastewater effluent complex algal communities from Wisconsin, to seasonally profile nutrient transformation and Carbon sequestration -... | ecosystem: Engineered > WWTP > Effluent > Algae...
ATCGCCTTAACGAACCCGGACTTGCAGCAGGAGGTATCTTCAGGTTTAATTTAAACAACAGGATCAGCCCTCAGATCATGCTTAATTACAGCAGAATACGTGGTAATGATGCAAAATCCTCTAATTCTTTTGATGTACGTAGAAATTTAAAATTTTATTCAGATATTATCGAATTAGCTCCATCCATTTCATTTAATTATTTTCCTTACATCCATGGCAAACAAGATTACACGGTCACCCCGCATATGATTATGGGATTAAGTATTTTTTACCATGATCCAAAAAGAAAATTTAATGGTGAAGTATACCAGCTTAGAAGTGTAGGAACAGAAGGACAATTGGCCGGTCAAGAGTATGGAACCATTAGTTTAGCTTGGTTACTTGGTTTTGGTGTAAAGTTTGATTTAAATTATCGATGGAGTATAAATATAGATCTTGATGCACGCTTTGCAGTTACTGATTATCTAGATGACGTCAGCACTGTTTACCCTGATGTTAATGCCTTGCTTAATGCGAAAGGCCCTGCTGCAGCTTTCCTTTCAGATCCTTCCATTACAAACATGGACCAGCAAAAAATAGGTCAAAAAGGCTTTCAACGGGGAGACAGTAAAGACAGAGATATGTTTGCGACAGTAGGCATTGGTTTGTTATATTATTTTGGAAGACTGAGTTGTCCTCCTTTAGCCTACCCTGGCAACTAACTGAATACATTGTATTTTAGAATGCAATAAATAGCTCTGAAGCCATCTTTCCAGTTAATTTTCTTTCCTTCGGCATAAGTTCTTCCATAATAGGAAATTCCAATTTCATAAATTCTGATGTTTTCTATTCTCGAGATTTTAGCAGTTACTTCGGGTTCAAATCCAAATCTTTTTTCTTTTAAATCCAGAGATTTTATGATATCGGACTTGAATAATTTATAACATGTTTCCATATCAGTCAGATTTAAATTGGTAAACATATTAGAAATAAAAGTCAGAACCTTATTGCCAATTGAATGCCAGAAAAATAAAATGCGATGAGGTCTGCCACCCATAAATCTCGATCCATAAACCACATCAGCAAATCCATCCAGCACAGGTCTGAGCAGATCATTGTATTCATTCGGATCGTATTCCAAATCTGCGTCTTGAATAACGAGATAATCTCCAGTGGCAAGCTTAATTCCGTTATGTAATGCAGCTCCCTTTCCTTGGTTTTTTAAATGTTTGTGATATATAAATCTCTGTTCAGGGTGATGATTAATATATTCCAGTAAAACTGATTCCGAATTATCTGAAGAGCAATCATTCACTAGTACGATTTCCTTTTCAATATGATTTATGAGATTTACTGTCAGAACCTTGTCTAGTATCTTATGAATAGTCTTCTCCTCATTATAGACGGGTATTATGATTGATAATTTTTTCATAGGCACATAATCCATAAACCAAAAGAAACTATTTACGTTCTTAATAATGTAAAGTTACTAAAAAATGAATTTTTATCCCCTCGAGATTTTTGATAAAATACAAGAGTCTAAAGATGCTGTAAGTCTTGTATTCAAAGCTGAACCAACTCATCCGTTAATGGAATTTCAAGCTGGTCAATATGTAACCATTAAGTTTGATCATGATAATAGTGAATTGCTAAGGTGTTATTCGTATTCTTCTCAACCAGGTCATAGCAGCTTTTCTATTACCATAAAAAAAGTTAAAAAAGGGAGGGTTTCTGCTGCATTATGTGATGAATATAAAATTGGTGACAAAGTGATGCTTGCTGGACCTCATGGAAAATTTACCATTAAATCTGATTTTTCTGCCAGAAGGGTATTTTATTTTTTTGCAGCAGGGAGCGGGATTACACCAATTTACTCCTTAATCCAATATATACTTGAGCATGAACCAAAGTCTATAGTAAACTTATTATATGGAAATAGACAAGAAGAAGACATTATTTTCAAAACTCAGTTGGATCGTTTGAGCAATACTTATAGTGATCAGTTGTTTGTCGAACATGTTTTATCAAAACCAGAAGGGAACGCTTTGTTGTCTATGTTTAAAGGTTCTTCAAAAAAATGGACTGGACTAAAGGGGCGCATAGATCACAAACACATAGAAAAATTTCTGGAAAATCATCCGGCAAACAAATTGCCTTCAAATTATTTTTTATGTGGTCCGGGATCATTTATACAGAATACTGAAAAAATATTAACTAATCTGGGAATTGACAGAAATCAAGTCCATAGAGAATTTTTCAACCTTGAAAAAGAAAAGGATTCAGACGATAATAACACCTCTTTTGTCTATTCTAAACTTAAAGCGAAGCTAGATGGAAAAATTATAGAAATCGAAATGAATCCGGGTGAAAAGATAATAGATGCACTACTTAGAAATAAGCAAAGCCCTCCCTTTTCATGTTCGAGCGGAGCATGTGCAACTTGTATAGCAAAATTGATCTCAGGTAAGGTTAAAATGGATGTTTCGATGGCTTTGGAACCACACGAAATTGATGAAGGTTATATTTTAACTTGCCAATCCAGGGCTCTGACTGAAGAAGTAGAAATTATATTTGAATAATTGTTTAAAATATTTTTCTTATTCATCATATTCACACAATTCTCCATAATCTATTGTGATTTCCTCGCCTTCTTCAATGTCTCTTATTGCTTCGAAAAAAGCACCATCATTTACTGAACGAACATTTGGATTGTCTGCGTGGTTTAAAAATAAAGAAAGATCCATTTCTTTGAATCCATTGGCTGGGATATAATATTTTTCACGATCAAATAGGCAATAGGTTTCAACCAAATCTCTTGAAGCAGATGGTAAAGCTTCTACTTCCGTTTTACTTAATTCAACCCAATCACCAGGATTCTTTGAGAACAAATTCTGACATCCTTTTGGAATATTTCGTATTGCAAAAACCCCAATACCGTGGATAGATGAAGGACGTAATCTCACATAAGTATGATGTAACAATTCATTAATTAAAACAGATTTAGGCATATTAAAGGATTTTACTAAATAACTGATGATATAAAAATAAAAGAATCATTGTCAAAATTGAATCTGCCTAAAAAGTTGGGAACAATGCACACCAAATTGGATAAAATATCCTTTTAACATATTTTCATCTGTTTAAAATACACAACATGTATTTCAAATGAATTACGGAGCAAGAATTTGTTTTTCCCATCGTTCCTCTGAATTTAGAGTGTAGGAAATTCGATCGTGCAGGCGAGACTCTCTTCCTTGCCAAAACTCAATTCTATCGGGCACTACCAGAAATCCTCCCCAATGATCAGGCATGGTAACCAATTCCGGATGTTCATTTAAAAATTTTATCTTATCCTCCAGGACTTTTCTGCTTATTATTCTTTGACTCTGAGGTGAAGCAATGGCAGAAATTCTTGATCCTAAAGGTCTGGAATTAAAATACTCTATAGATTCCTCTGTTTTAATTTTTTCTACTTTCCCTTCAATCCTTACCTGACGTTCCAATTCACGCCAGTAAAAAACTAAACATACAAATGGATTTGATTCCATTTCCAATCCCTTTCTGCTATTATAATTAGTAAAAAATACAAATCCTCTTTCTGAAATTTCCTTCAGCAACAGGTATCTGGATGAGGGTCTTCCTTCAAGGTTGACTGTCGAAAGTACCATTGCGTTGGCCTCATTGGCATGCACACTTATGGCTTCATCAAACCAACTTCGGAACTGATCAAACGGAGAATCATTCATTAATTCAGGATCCATTTGATGGAGCATATATTCCTTACGTAAATCCTTATATTTCATGTAATAACTATTTAGGTTGATTTTGAAATAACCAATTATCTTGAATTTTTATTGGTAAAATAAAAAAAGCCGTTCATGATTTTCATCATCAACGGCTCAATTTATAATTTTTATTAAACTAATTATTCAGAAATAACCTCAAAAGCAACTTTAGATACTACTTGCTTATGAAAATCTATTTGAGCATAATAAGTACCTAGTTCTTTAACTTCTTCAAGAATATGGATCTTCTTACGCTCTACATCCAGATTACATTGATCCTTTAAGGCTTGTGCAATCTGAACATTTGTTACAGATCCAAAAATCTTTCCGCTGGTTCCGGTTTTGGCTCCAATCTTTAGGGTAACACCTTCCAATTGTGCGGCCAAATCCTTGTAAACATTAAGTTTTTTGTTTTCCCTGATTTCGTCCTGACGCTTAAGTTCATTAAGCCTTCTCATGTTACCCTCAGAAGCTACAATAGCTAATCCTTGAGGTATGAGGAAGTTTCTACCAAAACCCGGTTTAACGCTGACTACCTGATGTTTGTCGCCAACTTTATCTACATCATTTAATAATATAATTTGCATAGACTTAATCTTTTGGTTGAATTATTTAAGAAGGTCTGATAAATATGGAAGAATCGCCAAATGTCGAGCCCTTTTTACAGCTGAGGCAACTCTTCTTTGATATTTAAGTGAGTTACCGGTTAATCTTCTTGGAAGAAGTTTTCCCTGTTCATTGACAAACTGAATTAGAAAATCAGCATCTTTATAATCAATGTGTTTTAGACCGAATTTTTTAAATCGGCAATATTTCTTCTGTTTTTTTCCAATGTTGGGATTACTGAGGAATTTTATTTCATCTTGCGTGGCCATGTACTTTAAATTAAAATGTGAACAAATTAAACTTCAGGATTTTCGACTTCAGTCGAAACTTCCGCTTCAACCGGGGCTGCTGCCCTTGGGGCCTGGTAAGGTCTTCCGGACGGTTCTTTGGCCGGCTTTTCCTTCCTGACTTTTTTGCCAATCTTTCCATTTCTCTTGTCTTCATTGTACTTGACGCCATATTTGTCAAGACTTACTGTAAGGAAGCGCATGATGCGCTCATCTCTTTTCAAAGCCAATTCAACTTTGGCAATGAAAGAACCACTTTCTGCGGAAAATTCGATGCAATAATAAACACCGGTGGACCGCTTGTTGATAGGATAGGCCAATGGCCTGAGTCCCATTTCATCTACATGAACAATGCTCGCACCTTCGGAAACCAGCATATCCTTATAGGTCTGGGCTGTCGATTTAACTTCATCGCCCGACAGCACTGGATCTACGATAAAGCTTACTTCAAAATGTTTCATTTGACTTAATAATTTTTATTAAAGGGCTGCAAAGATATGACTAAGTCATGAAAACCACAAAAAAAATTGATTTTCTGCTTATTAAGTTTTAAAATTGGGCTTTAAGACACCTTTTCGACTGGTTTGAAACTCAATATTCCCATCCTTTATCCTGTATTGGTTTTACAGAAGTATTCTTTTTATGAATCATCCTAACTTTTTGCCGGCGCCAAATCTCTTGAGCCAACAGTCTCGAAATTTGATCCGGTGGGCTTATTTTGAGAATTGTATTAATTACTTTCTCTTCAATATCAAGGCGGTACATATGACTAAAAAGTAATCCGGGATCTTTTTCAAGTAATTCTTCGACTCTTTCCAATATCAATTCTACATAATTTTCTTCCTCAGATGAATCTGATGGAATTTCGGGAGGCAATGGTGGAAGATTTAATTGGGTCATTTGTATCAGTTATTAATTTCCAACAACAATCCTTTAAGATAAGATCCCTCTGGGTGGAAAAGACTCACCGGGTGGTCTGGAGCCTGACTTAGTCTTTTAATAATTTTTATCCTTTTCCCGGATTCGATGCCAGCTGCCACCACTGCACTGTAAAACAACTCTTCAGTTACTACCTGTGAACAAGAAAAAGTAAATAAGAATCCAGGACATTTGATTTTAAGCATAGCCCCCAAATTAAGCCTTTTGTAAGCCTGAATGGCAGTATGTCGTTTAGCTAATGTTTTGGCAAAAGCCGGAGGATCAAGAATTATAAGGTCGAAATCATGATCCTTAATTTGTTTAAAATAGCTGATAACATCTTCTGTATGGCTTTGGTGCCTATCTCCTTGTAAATCATTTAAATGAAGATTACGTTCCAAGAGCTCCATCGCCTTCGCTGAACTATCAATGGAAACTACCTTAGATGCATTTCCCTTCAAAGCACTCAGACTAAATCCTCCTGTGTAACAAAAAGCATTGAGAACGGACCTTGATTGGGACAACTCCTTAACCAGTAAACGATTGTCTCTTTGGTCCAGGAAAAAACCAGTCTTCTGACCTTGAACTACATTTATTTCATAAAGTAATTCATTTTCAGTGATTTGTGGAAAGCCCTCATTTCCTTTAATAAACTTGTTACCTACTTGACGTGCATATTCTGTGGGAAGACTGTCACAACTTTTGTCAAAAATTGAATTTAGCTTTAATTGATCTATTGCTTCCAATGCTTCAATAATCTGCTCAATTTGCCTGTGCATCCCAATGGTGTGACATTGAATAACCGCCACATCTTTATAAATATCAATGATCAATCCAGGTAATCCATCAGATTCTCCATGCACCAATCTATAGGCATTTGAAATTACTAACCCTGCTGACAGAAGTTTCTGCCTGGACTGAAAAGCTTCCAAAAGTCTGGTTTTCCAAAATTTATCGGAAAAATGCTTAGTGCCAAAAGAGAGAATTTTTACGGCAATGCTCCCCAAATGAAAATGTCCGAAGCCTAAAAATTGTCCCTGCTCATCATAAACATCTACCATATCCCCATCAGAAATCTTATGATCCCTCTTGAGAATTGCCCCAGAAAAAATCCAGGGGTGCTGTCTTTTGATGGAAAAGGTTTTGTTTTGATGTAGAATAACTTTCGGTAACTCCATAATGGCGGATTGTCGGGCTCAAATATAGGTCTTTGGAAGCCAAGACTGAGCTGGAAATCATAGTTGAACCTACAAATCCATAAATTCTTGATGGATAAGCAAACAATTTTCCAACAAAATCTAAGGTTTATTGCAATTTTTTTGCCCAGCTAATGTTTTTGATTTTATTTTGCAGCTTAAATACGATCCATGGAATTGCATGAACTTAATAAAGGAAGCAAAGGAAGATGTTTTGTCTTCTTCCTGATATTTCTATTCCTTTTTATCACCCTACTAGTGTGGGTGTACAATAAAAACTTCCAGCTTAGTTTTTAAAGTAAGTCAGAAATGGACTAATCCTCTTCATTTTCAAACAAGAGGATCGAGGCTATTTCATACTGACCCTCTTTGACATAAAGGTCTATGCCTCCAAGGGATACTTGAATAGCTTCCTTGCTTTTGGCCATTAGCATGGCCTCAATTCCGTTTTTAATCAGTTGAATTTTTTTAATCTCAGCTTTATAGCTGTCTCTAAGAGTCATAATTTTCTTCCAACCTTGCATAACAGAGTTTTTTATATAAAAACAAATTTATATATATATTTTAATTAATATGTAATGTTTTTAAATAAAAATTTCGAAAAATATTAATATAAATATTTTTAATATGCATATAATGCTTTTATTCAATGATTTAAATAAACTAAAAGTTTATAAAAAAAATGATGTATGTATCCAAAATTCCTTACCACAAAGGATTTCCTTACTACAAAATTGCCAAATACCCTAAAAGATTAGAACCTTATAAATATTGGTGAGTAGGTAATATTAAGTTATGACTTGCTTTTTACCAGGTTTAGAATTTCGTCAATATACTGACGAGTATTAGACAATCTTGGGACTTTTTGCTGTGCGCCAATTTTGTTGCGGAATTTCATCCAATCCATAAAAGTACCTTCCGGAGCTACATTAAGTTTCAAATTCTCCAGAGCCAGACTTTTATACCTTTTTGCCTCGTAATCGGAGTTAAGTCTTTGAAGATTTTGATCTAGAGCTATTGCAAAAGCCTCTGAATCAAGTGGCGGTTTTTCAAATTCTATGACCCATTCATGTCCACCCTTACTTGTGCTTTGGAGAAATATAGGGGCTACCGTATATTCCTTTACCATTGCTCCAAAAGATGCACAGGTGTCCGCCAGAGCCTGATCTGTATTGGATACCATTACCTCTTCGCCAAAGACGTTTATAAACTGCTTTATCCTTCCTGTAATTTTAATTTTATACGGATCCGTTGAAGTAAAACTAATGGTATCCCCAATTTTATATCGGTATAAACCCGAGTTAGTGGTAATTACCATGGCGTAGTTCTTTCCAATCTCTACTTCTGAAAGCAAATGGGTCTTGGGGTGCTCCTCTTCCCATTCACTCATTGGAATGAATTCATAAAAAACACCATTATCCAACAAGAGAAGCATGTCATCGTGTTCAAAATCATACTGTACAGCAAAATATCCCTCGCTTGCATTGTAAGTCTCCATATAACTCATCTCTGGAGATGGAAAAAATTGTTCGAATGGTTTACGGTACGGGACAAAACTCACCGCCCCATGAACAAACACCTGCATATTTGGCCAAACCTCAAGAATGTTATCCTTTCCTGTTAAATCAAGTATTTTTTTGAACAATACCATGGACCAGGTAGGCGTCCCTGCGACCATTGTAATATCTTCCTTACTACATATACTTGCAATTTTATCAAGCTTTTCTTCAAAATTCTCCAAGAGGTTCACTTCAAGCCCAGGGGTAATAAAATTAAGTGCAATGGGATTCAATCGACTAAAAATGACGGCAGAGACATCTCCAACAATACTTCCGGGAAACTCAGGAATGTCATCTTTAAGACTCCCAGCTAGCAAAATACTTTTCCCGGCCACAATTCGTGGATTCTTTAAATTATCATAAAGTCGGGAAACCAGACGCCATCCACCCTTTGTATGACAATCTTTATGATTTTCGTTCGTAACGGGAATATATTTACTCTTATCTGCGGTTGTGCCTGATGATTTTGCAAAATATTTCACCCTTCCAGGCCAAAGTACATCCCTTTCCCCTTTCATCATTCGATGGATATCCGTCTTGATGTCATCATATTCAAAAATTGGAATCGCAGTTTTCCAGTCTCCAGCCTCTCCAACATCTTTAAAAGAATACCTTTGGCCCCATTCAGTATTTTCTGCCCTTTTAAGAATTTTCTTTAATTGCTTCCATTGGACATCATGTGGGTGCCTGATAAATTCTTCAATCTCTCCTTTATGAATTTTGAGGTATTGCGCCCAGATTGAGTTAATTAGGTTTTTCATAATTCAAAGACAAGGTAGAATGCCCAAAATTAAAAAATTAACCCACTATATTTTGCCAAATTTATTTTGGAATACTTATTTTATAAATTCTGCCTGGTTTAACTGGCAAATTAGATTTTAATAACCATGGGTTATATAACTTCAATTGTCGATATGTAATATTATTTTGATGAGCAAAATCAGCTAAACTATTCAATGTAGAGTCAACTTCCACAATTTCATATTTATTTAAGGGTTCATAAAGGTCGTCTTCTGTCAGAAAATAACCAAATCGTTCCGGATCTTTCATAATTTCCTTTATAGCCAGTATTCGAAATACATATCTGTTAGTTTCTTCGCTTAAATTCAAGTCATAATAATTGTTCTCTTTTTGCTCATTCATTGCACTTTGAAGAGCGGTTGGACCCATGTTGTATGCGGCAGCAGCTAATGTCCAGCTACCAAATCTGGAATTTAGTTTGGTAAGATATTTTGCAGCGGCCCGTGTGGATTTCTCAAAGTGATTTCGTTCATCTATGAAATCATTTATTTCCAGACCAAATTCGCTTGCTGCTAATTCTCTGAACTGCCAAAATCCTTTTGCTCCTGAAGAAGAAACCGCATTTCTTAGGGAACTTTCTGCTATAGCCAAATATTTAAGATCTTCAGGGACTCCTTCCTCTCTAAAGATTTGCTCAATGGTTGGAAAAAATCTTCTACACAACTTAAGATTTAGGATGGTAGAAGAATGTTGGTATGTATTTAATAAAAGTTCTCTATCCAATCTTTCTGCAACATCAAAATATTCTACCGGAACATTTTCTCCTGAAAATGTAATGTGATTCCCCAATTTAATTGCATGAATCTTTTGAGGCAATGGGTCAAATGAAAAGTTATAAGGTGTTTTGGTGGCTACGAATAAAGTTCCAATGACTAAAAGAAAAACGAAAATAAAAAACACCCACCCAGCTCTATTTCTTGAAATTATTTTCTCCATGACCTCACAAAGTTACGTTAATAAAATATAATTATATTCACTTCAATAAATCGGCTCTAAGGCTTTCAATTTTATAACCGTCCTTCGATTTAATTATTGAAAATTCACGCAGGAGGATGGTGTATTTTAATCCACCCAAATTATAAACAAAGTGGTATAATTTGCTTTTATTGTTCTTGCTCTGTTGCGATAACTCCCAAGAATTATTATATTTTAATTGAAGACTGTCAATTAAGTTCAGTTTAATTGGGGTATATCCACTAATCGTTAGAGTTACATCCTTTTGATCTTCAGAAATATCTATCTTGTATTTTTCTTTTGATTCTGAACTTAACTGATCAGTAAATGCAGACATCTCGGCAATCAGACTTCCTTCCAAATCTTCAAAAGAAACAGAAACAAATCCATTCAAATTGTAACTAATATTGTCATTGTTTGCTATATCTTCTTTGGATTTATAATTTAATGTCTTTACGATCAGATCTGTCTGGAGATATTTATCAGTTTCTTTGATCATTCTCCTATCCTGCTCATTGCTAATTTTATCCAATAAGGTTTCGAGCTTTCCTCTGGAGGATAAGTAATGTACAATATTTCTAAATCTTTCCATTTTCTTTGCGTCCAATTCAATATCCGTTTTCCACAGACCATTATGAACTAGTCCATTCTGGTCAGCAAACTTGTTCAATTGAATTTCCTGACTTTTCCAGGACAATTGATAAACGCTTGTAGGTCCGAAGGCTAAAAGCAAACAAAAAATTGCAAGGCTTATGGGAATCAGCTTTAGCTTCTCTTGCTGAAAAACAAAATGCATGCTAATTAGAAATAACCAAAAACCGGCAGCTGCTACTAAAATTCTTTCTTCGGTAAGACCATAATCTAAAATCCTTCTGATAATAGCCACTGCCAAAAGAATCAATACAGGAATAAGTGAAAGAAAAAAATACTTTCTGAACCACCATAAAATCTTAGAGCTGTTGTATTCCGGCAACAAGTAATTCAAAAGATAAGTAAAGACGCCAACCATAGAGAACCCCAGACATAAACTACCTACCCAACCTTCTGGCAAATTCCATTGTAATAAGATCTTCAATCCATAACTGTAAAGAATCAAAAAATATAATATTGTCAAAGGGATTAATATGAATTTTACGACAATCAAATTTTGTTTATAAAAATCAAATTCATCTTTTTCCTGGATTAATTTTTCAGGCAAATTTGAAGCCCAATAGCTTGTACTAAAGAAGCCTATTACCAGAATAGGAATGTCGGAATAAATCTGTTCATACCATTTAAATTCAAATAAAGCCCTTATTGCTGCAACCGCCCCTTCTAGTCCTGCAATTAAAAGAATCGTATATAAAACGGTCAAAAAAAGGCTAACAAAGACTTCCTGATTAAAGATCCAAAAGCTGGTGTTTCCCTTTTCTTTTAAAAACCCGGTAAAGGATACCATTAAGACTGAAGCGAAAAAACTCAAAAAACATGAATAACTATATTCAGGAGATTCTATATCAACAGTATAGTATCTCAGGATCACCACTAGAATTATTCCCACAAGATAAAGCAACCATCTATGGAGCTGTGCTTTAAGAATTGACTCATGGATCAATTGTGCCCCTACCAACAATGGAAAACCCACGTGCATGGCAAATAAAATTGGAGTCCAATAATCTGACTTATCCTCATGTCTAAACAACCATAAGTAGATTAAAGTAGCTAAATAAGCCACAGTCAGACTCAATGGAAAACGCCTAAATGCATTTATTAATGCTGGAATCAAGCCTTCTAAACTCAGAATTTTCATAATTTATGATTAGTTACAATAACGTGCATATTGCCCTATCTTGTACTTTTGACCCTAAATCAATATTTTTTTAGTTTTGGATGCTAACTTGATTAAGGACTTACTGGAACATTATTCAGCACATTATAACCAGTTAGGTTTTATTGATCAGGATCCAATTCAAATTCCACACCGGTACTCAAAACCTGAAGATATTGAAATTATTGGTTTTTGGGTAGCTATACTTGCATGGGGTAACAGAAAATCTATCGTTGCAAAAGGACTTGATTTATGTAGATTAATGGAAGACACACCCTATGATTTTATCCGAAATCACAAAGATTCAGATCGGAAAAGGTTCAGTTCATTTATCCACCGTACATTTAATGCAACCGACAGTTATTATTTTCTGGAATTCCTTCAAAATTGGTATGAGAAAAACAAAAGCCTTGAATCAGCCTTTTTGCTTCCTGATCAGCATCATGGTATAAAAATGGAGAGCATGCTAGAACAGTTTTATCAAAACTTTTTCTCCATGGACCTGGTACCTGGCAGAACCCGCAAACATGTCTCAAGACCATCAACGGGATCCAGATGTAAACGATTGCTAATGTATCTTAGATGGATGGTCAGAAAAGATGATAATGGGGTAGATTTTGGAATTTGGAAAACAATTCATCCATCACAATTAATGATTCCTTTGGACGTTCATGTTGAGCGTTCAGCCAGAAGGCTAGGAATGCTCACCAGGAAGTCATTGGACTGGAAGGCAGTCCGGGAGCTCTCCGATTTCTGTAGTCACCTGAGGCCTGAAGATCCTGCATTTTATGACTACGGACTCTTTGGCATTAGCCTGGAAAACAGAACCCTGGAAAAAAATATTTAAATCAACTACGAACATATTCGTAGTTTTGTCGTTTAGTCATTAATGTTAATTTTTTAATTTTATAAATCTTATGCGAAAACAGGTTATTTTAATTGGATTATTGCTGATCTCTTTCAATTGCTTTTCCCAATCGACGGGAATGAGTGTAAAGAATAAAAAGATTGTAGAAGCTGCTACAAATAAGCCAGCTCCTTCAGATTCGAAAGGTATTTCCTCAAATGTTGCCAGTGCCACTCCTGCTGTATCATCCAATGCAGTTGGAGCCACTAAATTAACAACCGTAGAGGGAATTACAGAATATTCCTTACCAAATGGATTCCGATTTTTGGTTTTTCCCGATAACTCTAAGCAAACCATTACTGTAAACATCACTTATAAGGTGGGTTCCAGACATGAAGCTTATGGAGAAACCGGAATGGCACACCTGTTGGAACATTTGGTCTTCAAAGGCACCCCAAATCATCCGGACATCCCCAACGAGTTGTCCAGTCATGGAGCCAGACCAAATGGAACTACCTGGTATGACAGAACCAACTATTTTGAGACTTTCTCCGCAACTGAGGAAAATCTTAAGTGGGCTTTGGATCTGGAAGCTGATCGTATGGTGAATTCCTATATAGCTAAAAAGGACCTGGATAAAGAAATGTCCGTTGTGAGAAATGAATTTGAATCTGGTGAAAACGATCCCGGTGGAGTATTGATGGAAAGAGTAATGTCCACTGCTTTCTTATGGCATAACTATGGAAATACCACCATAGGATCAAGATCAGACATTGAGAAAGTTCCAATTGAAAGACTTCAGGGTTTTTATAGAAAATACTATCAACCGGACAATGCAGTACTTATGGTTGCCGGAAAAGTAGATGAAAAGAAGGTTGTAGATTTAGTAACCGAATATTTTGGTAAAATACCAAAACCGCAAAGAGAGTTAATTCCAACTTACACGGAAGAACCCGTACAAGATGGTGAACGATTGGTAACTTTAAAAAGGGTTGGAGATGTTCAGGTTGCTTCCTGTATGTACCATATTCCCCCAGGTTCCCATCCCGATGCTGCAGCAATGGATATTCTAACAGACATTTTGACAATAGAACCCTCAGGAAGGCTATATAAATCATTAGTTGAGACCAAAAAAGCTTCACAAATTTATGGTTGGTGCGCCACTTTGAACGAGCCTGGGTTTGTTTATTTTAATGCTCAAGTCAGAAAAGAAAGTAATTTAGAAGAAGCAAAAAGTATTCTTTTGAACACCTTAGATCAATTAGGAAGTAACCCAATTTCGAAAGAAGAGGTTGAACGGGCTAAAAACAAACAATTGAAAGACATGGAATTCTTGTCTCTGAATACAGAAAGATTGGGAACTTCAATCAGTGAATATATTGGCATGGGAGATTGGCGTCTCGCTTTCCTTTACAGAGATAACATTAGAAAAGTCACAGTCGAGGATGTCCAAAGGGTGGCTGCTACATATTTGAAACCATCAAACCGAACTGTAGGTTTATTTATTCCTGAAGATAAGCCTAATCGTGCTGAAATTCCTCAAGCTCCGGATATTGCTGCTTTGCTAAATGGATATAAAGGAGATCCTCCTAAAGCCCAAGGTGAAGAGTTTGATCCTTCGCCAATGAATATTGAAAGCAGGACACACAGAGGACAGGAAAATAAGTCTATTAAGTGGGCCTTCCTGCCAAAATCTACAAAAGGCAATATTGTAAATGCCACATTGACCCTACGAATGGGTGATGAGAAGAGTTTAAAAAATATGGCTTTAGTAAGTCAATTTACTGCTTCAATGCTTGATCGTGGAACTAAATCCATGAGTCGTCAACAGCTAAAAGATGAATTTGATCGATTGAAAGCTAGAGTTAATGTTTTTGGTGCTGGCGGACAAGTTAATGTTTCCGTTCAGACCACTAAAGATAACTTACCTGCAGTGATGAAAATTGTTGCAGATGTACTTAAAAATCCGGCATTTAGCGAGAAAGAGTTTGAAGAATTGAGAAATGAACAATTAGCCGGCATTGAAGAACAAAAATCCGATCCACAAGCTTTAGCGAGCAATGCATTAAGTCGTCATTTGAATCCCTATCCTAAAGATGATATTAGATATGTGATGACATTAGAAGAAGAGATTGAAGCGATTAAATCGACTAAATTAGAAGATATAAAAAAATTTCATGCTGAATTTTATGGAGCAAATAATTCAACTCTTGCAGTGGTAGGTGACTTTGATGAACCTACGATCAAAGCACAAGTGAATAAAGACTTTAGCAAATGGAACAGTAAAAAATCTTATTCAAGAATTGAAGATAAATATATTGATGTTCCAAAAACAGAACTCAACATTGAAACCCCAGACAAAGCAAATGCAATTTTCTTAGCAGGATGTAATTTACAGGTTAAAGATAGCGATCCTGAATACGCTGCAATGGTTATGGGTAATTACATTTTGGGTGGTGGATTTCTGAATAGTCGTTTGGCTACTCGAATTCGACAAAAAGAAGGTATTTCCTATGGTGTAGGCTCTATGTTTTCAGCAGATGCTTTAGACAAGTCAGGTAGTTTTACGGTATATGCAATTTATGCTCCCGAGAATAGGGATAAATTAGAAAAAGCTTTTAAAGAAGAAATTGAAAAAATGCTCAAAGAGGGTTTTACTGCTAAGGAACTTGAAGATGCGAAATCCGGCATTTTACAATCAAAAAAGGTTAATAGATCCCAGGATAATAGTTTAGCAAATACACTTAACAGGTACAGTTTTTTAAACAGGAATTTTACTTTTGATGAAGAATTAGAAAAAAAGTTGTCCACTTTATCTGTTGAAGAAGTAAATTCAGCCATGAAAAAGCACATAAGTTTAGACAAAATAAGTATGTTTAAGGGTGGTGATTTTGCCAATAAAATCAAAAAGCCTTAAACTTTATCTAAGTATAAATTATATAAAAAGCGGCATCTGGATTTTCCAGATGCCGCTTTTTCATTACATTAAAAATTAGTAAATAGTTACCTGCTTATAATAAATAAAAATAATTCTCAATCCACCCTACATGCAAAAATTATTTTTACTTTTAGCCAAACATAAATATCTATGTCAAATCTATACAGCCGTAGGCAGCTGCTTAAACTATTTGGACTCAGCGCAGGTACACTTGCGTTTCCTTTTGATGACTTTAAAAATAGTTTTGATGAATTGTTCGACAAAGTTGATAAAATTCCCTTTAAGAAAGTTGAAAGAAAGATTACTGCAATCACATTAGGAGCTGGTGCTAGAGGAAATACATATGGAAATTATGCCATTGACTTTCCCGAACAAATTCAAATAGTTGGGGTAGCAGAACCAATCCAAATTAGAAATGACCGATACGCCACAAAACACAAAATTCAAAACGAAAACAGATTTGTAACCTGGGAACATGTTTTTGAAAAACCAAAATTTGCGGACGCAATAATCATTACCACTCCGGATCATTTACACTTTGGCCCTTGCATGAAAGCTTTAGAAATGGGTTATGATGTTTTGTTGGAAAAACCCATGGCTCAAACTGAAAAGGAATGTAGAGCAATCCTTGCCCAAGTAAGAAAGACAAAAAGAATTGTAGCTATTTGTCATGTATTGAGATATGCTCCTTATTTTATAAAACTTAAAGAGCTTATTCACAGTGGCGCAATAGGTGAATTGATAAGTATTCAACATTTTGAACCTATCGAACACATACATATGTCGCATTCGTTTGTGAGAGGAAATTGGCACAATTCAAAAGAAACTACGCCAATAATTCTTGCAAAATCTTGCCATGACTTAGACATTATGAGGTGGTTGATTGGCAAAAATTCTAAACATATTTCCGCTTTTGGAAATCTAAAGTGGTTTACCAGTAAAAATGCTCCAGAAGGCAGTTCCAATAGATGTTTAGATGGTTGTAAAGTTGAAAATTCGTGTCCATATTCTGCGAAGAAAATTTACTATGATAAGAGATCCTGGACATATGTATTTGATCTTCCTTTAAAAAAAGAAGAACAAGGCGATGCCATATTAGAATATTTAAAAACTACTAATTATGGAAGATGTGTTTATAAAATGGAAAATAATCAACCTGATCATATTGTTTGTTCTATTTTATTTGACGATGACATAACTGCTAATTTCAGTATGGAAGCTTTTACTTCATACGGTGGACGAAGAACAAGAGTTATGGGTAGTATGGGTGATATAGTTGGTGATATGTCAAAATTTGTCTATACTGATTTCCGGACTGGAAAAACTATGGATTGGGATACTAATCAGATTGACGATGGTATTTATAAACATCATGGTCACGGTGGTGGAGATTATCGACTAATGAATGATTGGGTAGCCGCAGTTTCTGCACAAAATGAAACTTTACTCACTTCGACAATTGACGCATCCATAGAAAGCCACATTATGGGATTTGCTGCAGAAAAAAGTAGATTAAATAAGAAAACAATACCAATAAAATTATAATTAACTATTTTAACGAATGACTCATATCCATTTTAAACTTCTAATTAAATATAATTCAATTGCATTGCTTTTACTATTGTCCGCTTGCAAGGAAAAAAATGTTGCTGACCCGAATAAAAGTAATTCAATTGATCTAAATTCTATTCTTCACTTAACCCAGTTAATTGACCAAAATCCCACATCTGATAGTCTTTATATTAAAAGAGCTCAATTGTATCTTGAATCTCAACAAATTGATTCAGCTATTTCCGATGCTAAAAAATCAATCGAACTAAATTCAAAGAATCCTCAATATTATTATTTTCTATCTGATGCATATATCCTCGCTCTAGACTCTAAAAATGCATTAACTGTCATGGATTCCGCCATTTTACTATTCCCGGACGACTTGGAAACTCTTCTAAAAAAGACAAGACTCCAACTTATCCTCAAACAGTATATGAATGGCTTGGCGACTTTGGACAAAATATTTTTGTTAGATCCACAAAATGCCTACGGATACTATCTTGCAGGGCATATCTTTTATGAAACCGGTGATACAGGAAGAGCAATTAATAGTTATCAAAAAGCAACGGACGTTGACCCTGAACTTCGTGAAGCTTGGATTCAGTTAGGTGATGTAATGTCCATTCGTAGAAATCCACTTTCCATACGATATTATGATAATGCCATAAGATTAGATAGCAATGATGTTGAAACTTTACACAATAAAGCATTTGCATTACAATCACTAGGTAGACGAAAAGAAGCTATTCAACAATATCTTTCAAACGTTAAATCCTTTCCGGAATATGAATTGAGTTATTACAATTTAGGCCTTTATTATCAAAGTCTAGATTCAATGGATCAAGCAATTACCTACCTAACTCATTCCATCCAGCTAAATCCAAATGAACCTACAACGTTTTATCAAAGAGGAAAATGTTATCTCACCTTAAAAAATAAAATTAAAGCTAAAATTGATTTTGAAGAAGCATTAAGAATTAATCCTGATTATGCTGAGGTAAAAAAAGAACTTGCACAATTAAAATAATAAATCTGTTTACTATCATTGGATATCAAATAATATACAATAAATTCGGACAATTATAGCAAGTACAACTTAATTTTTTAATTGCCAAATTTCACAACATTCAAATGATATATTGCAGCAAGTGTCACATAACAATTCCAAGTAAAATAAATCAATATTTAACTGGTCGTGTGTGATCAAATTTATTCTATACTTTCTTATTGATTCAAATTAAAACAAATAGATCAGATTTCTCTTGCATACAAAAATTATATGATCTGCAAAATTTATTGAATCTGGGATGTTACAATTTCTATCAACTTTCAGAATGTAATATCCTCTATAAATTCAAAATATTTCATTTTATCATCTTAAAAAAGTACTTGCCATAGCCAATAATGTACGGTAAATGCCTTTATCGTAAAATTTCAAATCATTCCAAAAAAAGTATAAATTAAAAAATTACTTTTTGACTATATTTTAATACCGAAACAAAATTGTAACATTTCAATTTACACTAATTATTCTAATCTTATATCCCACTTTATGAATTTGTAATTCGTTAGTAAAGACAGTTCATTCAATGAACGAACTCTATTTAACTGCGTTTAAAAGGTTGACATGCATTTTAGATGGTGATAAGCACGACGGCTGTATATTAGACAATAGTAGGGATTTTCACTTGGAATAGAAATACTATTGCATAAAATGCGATTCAAATATTTCAAATCAAAAGCAGAATTACTTAAATTTAAAATCAAGATTGTCAACTTTCAAATTCGCTGTATACATAACCCTTCCAAAAAAAAACTGGAGATTAAAGCAATAAAAAAAGCCTGCATTGCTGCAGGCTTTTTTATTAAAAATATTTTGATCTCTATTACTCTACTGAAATCATCTTCCTTGTTGCAGTGTGATCTGCTGCATCCAACTGATAATACAATACCCCTGTTGCGTTCAAGTCTCCTTTGCTGATCTGGTGATGATTCAATCCCTTCTGACCTTTGAGTTCATATACCCGAAGTACTTTTCCTGTTACATCATACACTGTCAACTTCACAGCTCCGGATTCAGGTAAACGATAACTAACTACT
>Ga0075163_10004198_pt1 | contig 19325 bp, 23 predicted proteins | sample JI1023141ADNA_FD_71478 | JGI IMG/M metagenome (GOLD analysis project Ga0075163, IMG submission 71478) | Wastewater effluent complex algal communities from Wisconsin, to seasonally profile nutrient transformation and Carbon sequestration -... | ecosystem: Engineered > WWTP > Effluent > Algae...
CCGGCTCGCCCTGCTGGGCGAAGGCGGCCCAGTGCATGTCCTGCGTCAGGTGCGTGGTCGCAGCTTCCGGCGGCGCAGCGGCGAACAGGCGCACCGGGCTTCTGACGGGATCGGCATGGATTTTTCCTTCAGCGTCCCGATCGTGGTCGGGCACATCAAGCCAGCGCCCGTCACGCGAAAAGATTAGCTCCGCCGCCTCAACGCCCTGCGGATCGACGGGCGGGCCCGAGAAGGCGTGCACAATGCCGCGATACGTCGGGCCGTCGGCGCCTTCGGGCAGAAGGCGCAACATGGCCTCAACCGGCCCGTCCTGCGGCGCGCGCGTCACCCAGCACCCGCGCACGAATTCCACGCCCTGCGCCGGAACGGTTGTGCAGCCGGGCAAGGCCAGCAGGGCGGCAAGCCAGACATGCTTCGCGATCATGCAGCCTCTTCGTGTTGCATCCCGTCGTCCGGGCGGAGCTTACATGACCCGGCGCGAGTCTGTTAGGATCACACGCAGATCAGCGGAGCCGCACCGGATGAAGCGACCATGACCTCACATGATGCTTTCATTCGCGGCCTGCCCAAGGCCGAGCTGCACCTCCACATCGAGGGCAGCCTGGAGCCCGAGCAGATGTTCGACTTCTCCCGCCGCAATCGCGTCGCCATCCCGTTCAAGTCGGTGGAAGCGGTAAGGGCGGCCTATGCCTTCTCCAACCTGCAGGATTTTCTCGATATCTACTATCAGGGCGCCAACGTTCTGCAGACGGAAGAGGACTTCCGCGATCTCGCGCTGGCCTATTTCCGGCGCCTGCATGCTGATGGCGGGCGTCACGCCGAAATCTTCTTCGATCCGCAGACCCACACCGATCGCGGCCTGCCGTTCAGCATCGCCGCCAACGGTCTCTTCGCCGGCATGGCGGAGGCCGAACGCGCGTTCGGCATAACCTCGAAGCTCATCCTCAGCTTCCTGCGTCATCTTGATGAGGATGCTGCTTTCGCAACTCTGAAGGCCGCCGAGCCCTGGCTCGACAGGTTCATCGGCGTCGGCCTCGACAGTTCGGAGAAGGGTCATCCGCCATCCAAGTTCGCCCGCGTCTTCGCCGCCTCGCGCGAGCGCGGTCTCAGGATCTGCGCCCACGCCGGAGAAGAGGGGCCGCCCGTCTATGTCTACGAAGCGCTCGATATCCTGCGTGTCGACCGCATCGATCACGGCAATCGTGCGCTGGAGGATGACGCGCTCACCCAGCGTCTGGTGCGCGAAGGCATGACGCTTACCGTCTGTCCGCTGTCCAACCTCAAGCTCTGCGTCGTGAATGATCTCAAGGATCATCCGATGAAGCGCATGCTGCAGCTTGGCCTCAATGCCACCTGCAACTCCGACGATCCGGCCTATTTCGGCGGCTATGTCGCCGACAACTACATCCGCACCGCCGAAGCCGTCGGCCTCAGCCGCGCCGAGATCGTCCAGCTGGCGAAAAACAGTTTCACCGGCTCCTTCCTCGACGCCGCCGCCATCGACCGCCACATCGCCGCCATCGACGCCTACGTCGCCGCGAACGGATCACACTGAGGAGATTGCATTGCCCGCGTTCACCCTGCCGCCCGGCATCGCGCCGCTGCCCTACGCGCACCTGCTGCAGATCGAGATTGTCGAAGCCTCGAAGGAGAAGATCATCGGCAGGCTGAAGGTGCGGCCCGAAATGTGCACGGGCGGCCACATCCTCCACGGCGGCGCGATCATGTCGTTCGCCGATACGCTGGGCGCGTTCGGCGCCATGCACGTCCTGCCTGAAGGCGCCCAGGGCACCACCACGCTGGAGAGCAAGACCAACTTCCTCGGCTCCGCGAAGGAAGGCGATAGCGTGATCGGCACGTGCACGCCGGTCCATGCCGGGCGGCGGACCTCCGTCTGGCAGACCAGCATCGTAACTGAGGCCGGGCGCAAGGTGGCGCTGGTGACGCAGACTCAAATGGTGCTGTAAGCTCGATTCGCCGGCTCAAGCTGGCGGGCTCGAAGGAGCGTCGTGCATGTCACTCGAAAGAACCGTCCGCGCCTATATCGCCGCCGTCGAAGGCGGCGCTGTCGGCGAGGAGCTGGCGGCCTTCTATCATCCGGATGTGGTGCAGCACGAATTGCCCAACCGGCTGACGCCCGCTGGCGTCCGGCGCTCGCTTGACGAGATCCTCGCCGGCGCCGAATCCGGCCAGCGCCTGATGGAGCGCCAGATCTTCGACATCCACACGGTCACCGAGGTGGGCGACCGGGTGATTCTCGAGATGACATGGACGGGGCATCTCAACGTGCCGTTCGGCTCCCTGCGTGCGGGCGAGACGATCCGCGCGCATTTCTGCCAGGTGATCGAATACGAGGACGGGCTGATCATCCGCCAACGCAACTATGATTGCTTCGAACCGTTCTGAAGGCCGAGGAGCCCGTTCATGCGTTTTGCGATCCTGACGACTGCGGCTCTGGCGCTTGCGCTCGGCGCCTGTGGTGAAAAGGCCGATGCGCCCACAGCGCCCGAACCCAACGTCTCCGTCGAGCCTGAACCGCTTGATCCGTCTGCTCCGGCCGCCGAACAGGCCGCGCTGGCTGCGTGCTCGCCCGCCACAACGGAAGGCTTCTGCGGCGTGCGCTTCGGCGCCTCGCCGGAAGAGGCGATGAAGGTCTTCCCCGCCTTGCTGGAAACCTATTCGGGCGACGTCAACATCGCGAGCAATCCGAACGCCTGTTACGAGTTGATCGCCGCCGAACCGGTGCAGGGCATCACCTTCCTGGTCGAGGACGCAAAGGTCGGCCGGCTCGACGTGCTGTCTGAAGGCACGAAGACCGCTGACGGTTTCGGCGTCGGCACCGCAGCCGAAGCCATCAGGGCGAAATACGGCGCGGCCCTCAAGGAACAGCCCAACAAGTACGAGCCCGAAGTGACCGAGCTGGTGGTGACGCAGGGCGCCGGCAAGCTGGTGTTCGAGATCCAGGCCGGCACAGTCCGCGCCTGGCGGGCGGGGATTGCCCCAACTATCGACTATGTCGAGCGTTGCGGCTAAATCGTCTCGCGATCGGAATGAATTCGAACCACCGCGTTCACCGGACGCTCATCTGATCGCCCTAAACATTCGCCTCCATGGTGTGGACGCTGTCCCTCTCTCGCTTTCGGGTTGCAGCTGTCGCCATGCTGGCGGCGGTTGTGTCCGCGTGCGCCTCCTCTCCTGTCGGCGCGCCGATCGTCAACGGCCGCGCCGCGCCGGTCTCCTATGCAGGCGCTCGCGGCCAGCTCCGTCCGCCCGCCCCGCCAATCAACCTGCAGGGCTGGCCCGAAGGGATGCAGCGCGCGCCCGAAATCATCTCCAACCTGCCGCCATCACAGTGCGTGCCCTACGCCCGCAACATTTCCGGCGTGGAGATTTTCGGCGACGCTGTCACCTGGTGGCGCCAGGCCGAAGGCCGCTATCCGCGTTCGCGCACGCCGGCGCAGGGATCGGTGATTGTGCTGCGCGGCTGGCAGGATGAAACACGCGGCCATGTCGCCGTCGTCACCACGCTGCTGTCGGCGCGCGTCGTGCTGGTCGATCACGCCAACTGGATGCGCCATGGCGAAGTCAGCATCGGCGTGCCGGTGATCGACGTCTCGGAAGCGAATGACTGGAGCCAGGTGCGCGTCTGGCATGTCCCCGGCGCGCACTGGGGCGGGCGCACCTATGAAGCCGAAGGCTTCATCCATCCCATCGGTCTGGATGGCTCCGCCAGGGTCGCCAGCCGCTAGTTGAGCGACTTGACGGTCTTGACCACCAGCGCGCCCGGCGGACGCGTCTTGTAGCCTTCCTCATAGAGTTTCGCCTGCACCTTGCCGTCGGCGCCGATCACAAAAATTGCCGGGTTGGGAATGCCGTCAAATCGCGCCTTGCCGCGCATCGCCTCGTTGCGAACGCCAAAGGCGTCGATGATTTTCGAATCCGGGTCCGACAATAGCGTGTAGCCAAGATGGTTGGCGTCGGAGAATTTCTTCAGCGTGCTCACCGGATCATAAGACAGCGCCACCAGGTGATAGCCGTGCTTTTCCAGGTCGGCCGCGACGGTCTGGAGGTCTTTCAACTGCGCCTTGCAGAACGGGCACCAGTCGGCCGAGCGCACAAAGGCGAGAACAAGCCCTTTCTCGCCTTTCAGCAGGTCGAACGTGGCCAGCGCGCCGGTCTGTGTCGTCCCGGAAATCTCGGGAATGGTTGCGCCGACGGAGAGGCCCATGTCCGCCTTCGAGGCTGTCTGGGCTGAGGCTGTCTGGGCCGAGGCTGGCAAGGCGGCGAGGCCGGCGACAGGAACGCCGAGCACAAGACAGGCTGCAGCAATCAGATACTTCATGACGTGATCTCCAGCAGCATTGGCTTTGTCTTGGGTAGAGTTCGCGTCATCGCCGCAGGCGGTTACAGATCTCGGGTCATTTCAACTGAGGCCTGCTTGCCGGGAGGTCAGGTGAAGCGCGCTCGATTGACCCTCCACTCGGCGGCGGTCTGCCCCCAGATATCGATCGGCTTGTCCTGGTAGGGCGGCGGCATCTGCCCCGGCCCGCGGTTGATCGAGCCCAGCCGCGCCGCCAGCTTCTGCGAGCCCGTGTTCGCCGGATCAATCGAATGGATGATGTCTTTCCAGCCCAGCACGTCGACGGCGAAATCCATCGAGGCGATGGCCGCCTCCAGCGCAAAACCCTTGCCCCACTTCGAACGAATGATCCCCCAGCCCACTTCATTGCCGGGCCATTGATGCGGCGCCCACGGTCCGACGCGGCCGATCCACTCGCCGCTCGCTTTCTCGATCACCGAGAACATGCCGAAGCCGACCAGCCGCCACGATCCCAGCATGGTCGCCATGCCGCGCCACACCACTGCGGGCGGCTGCTGTCCGCCGATGTAACGCGCAGCTTCCTCATCGCCCATGAAAGCAGCCCATGCCTCGAAGTCGGCAATCTCCGGCAGCCGCAGGATCAGCCGCTCGGTTTCGATGACGGTGTCGAGACGGGACATGCGTTGCTCCCCCGGAAGAACGAGGCAGCCTGTCTAGCGCAACTGGATTGGCGCTTCCAGAGACTCACGCGCGCGCAAGCATGCCCGCCACCGATTGCGCCAGTGCATCAGCAAACGGCGTGTAGACAAGTCCAAGCCTCGCCGTCGCGCGTTCGCCAGACAGCACGGCGTTCAGCGGCCGCGCCGCCTGTGCTGCAAACGCCGTTGTCGGCACAGGCTCGACAGGAACAGAGCGCCCGCCCTGGCGGGCGCTTTCCGCCATGATCGCCTCGGCCATCGCCGCGCGTGTCATCGTCTCGGGCGCCGCCACATGCAGCAGGCCGCGAAGGTTCGCGGGATCCTCCATGCGCAACCGCGTGGCGGCGATCAGCGCCGCGGCAATATCCGGCGCATAGGTCGGCGGCCCGATCTGATCGCTCACCACGCGCAGCTTTGGTTGGGTGCGTGCAAACTGGATCATCTTCGCGACGAAACTGTCGGCATACTCAGAAAACACCCAGCACACCCTCACCACCAGCGCGCTGACGTCTTCCTCCATCACAGCCAGTTCGCCCGCCAGCTTCGACCGGCCATAAACGGACAGCGGATTGGGCGCATCGTCCTCAGTGTAGCCGCCAGTCTTCACGCCATCGAACACGCAGTCGGTGGACATGTGGATGAAGGGCAGGCCGCGTTCGCGGCACAGGCGCGCCAGATGGCGCGGGCCTTCCGCGTTGATGGCGAATGCCGCGTCCGGCTCGCTCTCGGCACGGTCGACAAGATTGTAGGCGCCCGCGTTGATCACCGCATCGGCCTGCGCGTCATCAAGAAACGCGGCGAGTTTCTGCGCATCCGCAAGGTCGGCCACGCGCCGGTCACCCTGAACAAGCGTGAAGCTGGTAACGCGTGCGGCAAGGGCGGCCAGCGCCTGCGCCGTCTGGCCATGTCGTCCGATGCAGGCGATGCGTAAATCCATGCGCTGGTTTCGCATGGTCGACGGGGTCAGGGAAGCGCTCTAGGATCGCGGCAGGAAACCGGGAGTCTCCATGTCGCGTATCGTTCTTGTCGCCCTTGCAGCGCTGCTGCTGCCGGGATGCAGCTACATTGGCCACCTGTTCGGACTGCAGCCCCGCGCCATCCTCAATGCGCCGGATGAAGCGGCGTGGACCGCCCACACACCGTGGAACAGCGCTGCGCCGAAGGTGGTGAAGACCAGCAGCGGCCTCGAATATCTCGTCCTCGCCAGCGGCCCCGCCACGGGCGAGCGTGCAACAGCGCGCAGCAGCGTCGAGATCCATTATGAGGGCAGGCTGGCTGCGACCGGCAAACAGTTCGATTCGTCCTTCGATCGCAAGAAGACGGCCGCCTTCCCGGTCGGCGGCGTCATCCCCGGCTTCAGCGAGGCGCTGAAGCTGATGCGCCCTGGCGATGCGTGGCTCGTCTATATCCCTGCCGCGCTCGGCTATGGCGCGCGCGGCGCGGGCGAGGATGTGCCGCCCAACGCCGACCTGATGTTCGAAATCGAGATGAAGCGCATCATCACGCCGCCCGCTTCCGACGCCGCCGCCTGGTCGAAATACCTGCCGTGGAACAGCGCCGCACCGGACGTGAAAAAGATCAGCGCAGGCCTCGAATACATCGTCCTCGCAAGCGGCAAGCCGGATGGCGCAACGCCAAAATCCGGACAGTTCGTCGATGTCTACCTCGAAGGCCGGCTCAGCACGGGCGGAGACGCGGTGATGTCGACGTTCGCCGACGGCGAACCGCTGCAGTTGCCCGTCGATGAGCTGACCGAAGGCTTCGCTCAGACGATCAAGCTGATGAAGCCCGACGACCGCTGGCTCGTGCGCATTCCAGCTGAACTCTCCAATGCCGGCGACGGCGAGGACGCAATCCCGCCCGGCGCCGCGATCATCTACGAGGTTCTGCTGGTTGGCGTTGAGTAGCGCCGCAAACACAAACGCCTCCCGGTGAGGGGAGGCGTTCGGCTATTCCGGTTGCGCAGAGCCTAGGCCAGCGAAGGCTCAAGCTTCTTGCAGGCTTCAAGCAGGCCCTGCACGGCCGCGACCGACTTGGCGAACATGTCTTTCTCGCCCTGGTCCATCGGGAACTCGACGATTTTCTCGACGCCGCCCGCGCCGATCACGCAAGGCACGCCGACATAAAGGTCCTTGATGCCGTACTGGCCGGTGAGGTTGGCGGCCACCGGCAGGACGCGCTTCTTGTCCTTGAGGTAGGATTTCGCCATCGCGACAGCAGATTCAGCCGGCGCGTAGAAGGCCGAGCCGGTGCCGAGCAGGGCGACGATCTCGCCGCCGCCGCCGCGCGTGCGCTTCACCATGCCGTCGAGTTCTTCCTGCGTAAACATGCCGGCCTTGATGCACTCGGGCAGCGGCAGGCCGCCAACGGTGGAATAGCGCACCATCGGCACCATGTCGTCGCCATGGCCGCCCAGCGTCCAGGCTTTCACGTCCTCGATCGAGACGCCGGTTTTTTCCGAGAGGAAGAAGGCAAAGCGCGCCGAGTCGAGCACGCCCGCCATGCCAACGACATGCGAGGTCGGCAGGCCGGAGAATTTCTGCAGCGCCCACACCATCGCATCCAGCGGGTTGGTGATGCAGATCACGAAGGCGCCCGGCGCATGCTGCTTGATGGCGGCGCCGACGGATTTCATCACACCGAGGTTGATGCCGATCAGATCATCGCGGCTCATGCCCGGCTTGCGCGGCACGCCAGCCGTGACGATGATCACGTCCGCGCCGGCGATGGCGGTGTATTCTTCCAGCGAGGCGCCCGACATGGCGGCGTCCTTGCCGTAGACGGCGGCGGCTTCAGCGATGTCGAGGCCTTTGCCCTTGGCGACGCCGCCCAGCATGTCGACCAGCACCACATCGCCCAGCTCCTCGCGCGAGCAGATGTGAGCCAGCGTTCCGCCGATCATACCGGCGCCGATAAGGGCGATCTTCTTGCGGGCCATGGGGACGTCTCCTTGAGGGTCTGGTGAAATTGCGGGCTGAGAGATAGGCGGCGCGGGGGCGCCGGCCGGGTGGGTCTCGTCGATTGGCTGGAGTGCGGTGTCGGCGATATCGGCGCCGGAGACAAGTGAGGCCTCGGCAGCGATCAGGGACGCGGCTTTTTCCGCTTTCCGTCTCGATCCGCCGAACAGCCAGCCGAACATGCCCAAGGCCCCGCAGCGCCACGTCAGCCGGGCGCGAATTCGCGGGGACCGTTAGCGCAAGGGACGGGCAGGGGCAATGCGGCGCGCCGCCATCCCGCGCGGGTTACACGCTTTTGTCAGTCGCGCAGCAGAGCGCGGCCAAGGTCTTCCGGAGAAATGGGCTTGATCAGGATTTCGAAGGGATGGTCCTCGTTTATCCGCCGGATCGTCGAAGGTTCTCCCGAGCCGGTACAGTAGATGAACCGCACATCCATGAGTTCCTGTATGGCGAGCGCGGCTGCAACCCCGTCCTTGTCGCCCTCCAGCCGCATGTCCATCAGCACATAGTCGGGCCGATGCTCGATCGCGAGTTCGATGGCGCGATCGGCCGATTTGGCTGTGCCGCAAACCTCAAGGCCATAAGCGTCCACCCAGATGCGGAGGAATTCCGCCGCCAGGAACTGGTCCTCCACGATCAGGACTTTTGATCTGGCACGGCCCATCGCACAGTCTCCCTGCGTGCCGCATCTAAGGCAGCTTGACCTCGATGCGGGTGCCGTTCGCGCTGTTGATGGACAGCTGGCCATTCAACTGGTCGACAAATCCCTCGATCAACCGGAACCCGGAATGACCGGCTCCAGCCTTGGAGGGGCGGTTCGACCCGATGCCAACACCGTCATCGCGAACCTCCAGCCGTGTTCCATCCGGACCGCGACTGGCGTAGCTCACCACAACGCCCCCTCTGCGCCCTTCGGGAAACCCGTGCTTGAAGGCGTTGGTGACAAGCTCGTTGACCAACAGTCCAAGAATGACCGCAGTCTCGATGTTGACGTCGGACGACTCGCACTGGACGTCCAGGGAGACGCCGCGCTCATTCGCGCCGTGCCCGCGCGCAATTTCGCTGCAGAGGTCAGTGATGAAGTCGCGGACGCAGACGTCAGAATAATTGCCGGACCGCATCAGCTGATGATGCACGGCCCCCATCGCCCGAATGCGGCCGCTCAATGCCTTCAGCGCTTCACGTCCGGGATCGCTGTTCAGCGCCGCCGACTCGATCGCAATCAGGCCTTCGATCTGCTGCAGGTTGTTCTTTACCCGGTGATAGACTTCGCTCAGCAATGCATCGCGCTCCGCCAGCGACGCGATGAGACTGTCGTGCTCCTCGCGCTGCTCGGTCACGTCGATGCAGGTGCCGAAATAGCCGGCGAAGGCGCCGTCGCGATTGTAGGGCGCGCCATTGTCCAGCAGCCAGCGCCAGGCGCCGTCATGGCGGCGCAGGCGATAGGTCATGCTGAATTTCTGTCGTTCATCGAACGAGGATGTGTAGATCGCCACGCAGCGCTCGAAATCGTCCGGGTGAACGCCATCGGCCCAGCCGTAGCCGATTTCCTGGTCCATCGTCCGGCCGGTGAAATCGAGCCAGGGCTTGTTGAACCAGTCGCAGAGTTTTGCCGGGTCGGATCGCCAGATGAGCACTGGCGCATTGTCCGCCAGTTCCCTGAAAGTGCTTTCCGGCATGCCCCACCCCAAAATCCCGGACGCGACAAGGCAACTGTCCGTCCAAGACCCTAGCATCAAAAAGCATGCCGGAGGCAAGGATTAGCTGACGCCGCTGGTTTCTAGTGCGCGACCTGTCCCGAAGGGTGGCGCGCCTGGTCTGCGGCGGCTGGCGTTTTGTGCAACAGGCCATGCGTCCGGTAGAGCTCCATCTCGTCGCCGGCGATGAAGACCAGGATCTTGGGTTTTGCCCCGGCTGTATCGAGCAGGTAGCTGACGTCGAACTCGATTTTCAGCGCCTCGCCTGATCTGCGGACATAGTCGGAGCAGAACGAAACCTTGGCGAGGCAGTGGTTGCCGTCGATGCGCGTCACCTCCACGCGCCTCGCGGTCATCTTCTTCGTGCCGATGCTCCGATAGAAGCGATAGCCCTTGTCCAGCGTGCGCCGGAAAGAGTGGCCGTTCCGGCTGCAGTCGGCGCTGTTGGGGCCCGCCGCCATGAAGGTCGGCGCGAAACGATCCATCACCTCGCCAAACACATCCTCCCCGGCCAGCGCGCGGTTGTAGAGGTTGGCGTAGGATTCGAAGAAATGCGGAATGCTATGTGGCATCCATTTCCAACGCCGCTGACGGCGAAGGGTTGCGGATTACTCGCCGCCTTCTGACAGCCGCTCAGTCAGCCGCGCAATGCCGTTGCGGATCATCTGGCCATAGCCGTCATCGCTCAGCGCATCGACGCTGGCCTCGGCGAGATGCAGGTGCTGGCGCGCGGCGGCGAACTCGCCCATGCGATGCAGCACGTCGGCGAGGTTGAGGTGCAGCGAGGGATAGAAGCTCAGCACGCTCAGCGATGCGTCCGGCGAATGCGCACCCATCTCGTTGGCGGCGGCCAGTGCGCGGCGATCCCACAGCAGCTCGTCGGCGAGGGCATCCTGCGCGTCAGCCATGTAGTGGGCGAGCGCACAGCGGTGGAAAGGCTCGCCGTCGGCTTCAATCTCGGCCCAGATTGTGGTGAAAGCGGCGCGTGCATCGCTGCGTCGTCCGGCGTTGAACAGCGCCAGCGCATCGCCAATGCGATCAAGAACGGGATCGTTGCTCATTTGGCCGCCACGTCCGGCACGTCTTCACGTTCGGCGGCCAGATAATCGCCAGAGCGCATCTCGTGCAACCGGCTGGCCGTGCGCTGGAACTCAAAGCTCTGGTCGCCAGCGGCGTAAAGATCGTCGGGCGCCGCCGCCGCCGTCATCACCAGCTTGGTGCGCGATTCATAAAGTGCATCCACCAGCGTCACGAAGCGCGCCGCCCAGTTGCGCTGATCCGCGCCCATCTGCGGCACATGGTCGATCAGCACGGTATGATAATGCCGCGCGATTGCGAGATAGTCCGCCGCGCCCAGCGGCCGCGTGCACAATTCCTCGAACGTGAAGCGCGCAACGCCAACCGCCTGCGCCGGCACATGCACCTGACGCCCCTGCGCTTCCAGGATTTCGGTGTGCGGCGGCGCGCCCGCCGTCAGGCGCGAGAAGGCTGCATCCATCGCAGCGTCGGCCTCCGGTCCGAGGGGAGAGTAGTAGACCGGCGCGGCAGTGAGGCGGTCGAGGCGGAAGTCGCGCGCCGACTTCAGTTCGATCACGTCGAGGTCCTGCTCAAGTCGCCGCACGAAGGGCAGGAACAGCTCGCGGTTGATGCCATTGAGGTAGAGATCGGACGGCTTGCGATTGGACGTCGCCACGACCACCACGCCGCGATCGAACAGGAATTCGAACAGGCGGCCAAGGATCATCGCGTCGGCAATCGAGGTGACGTGAAACTCGTCGAAACACAGAACCGACGCCTGGTCGGCGATGCGCTTGGCCGCCGGTGCGATGGGATCATCGCCCGCTTCGCGCACATAGGCGGAATGCCTGCGCCGCTCGACTTGCGACAGCTTGCGCCACTCGAACATGAAGGCGTGCGTCTCCAGCATGAAATCGTGGAAGTGAACGCGACGCTTGTCCTTGAGCGTCAGCGCCTCGAAGAACAGGTCCATCAGCATCGACTTGCCGCGGCCGACGGCGCCCCAGATGTAGGCCCCGCGCACCGCCCGCCTGCCCGACCCCAGCCCTGCAAGCCCCAGCCATCCGCGCGCCCCGGCCAGCGCTGTCGCGAGCGCATCAAGCTTCGCCGCCGCTTCGGCCTGGGCCGGATCGGTCAGGATAAGGCCGGCGGCAAGTCGCGCGGCGTAAAGCTGTTTCACTCGGCTCATGCGCGTTCGCGTCTAGCCGCATCCGGGGGCAGGGGAAAAGCGGTTTCGCGTCGCGGCTCTAGAAAGTCGCCGCTTTCTTGGCATCGTCCTCGGGCGAGCGGCCCTTGCCCTCGGTGCTGTAATAAAAGTCCCGCAGGTCGGGCATTGGATCGGTGATCTTGTTCGGCGGGACGCCCTGCGAGCTGGCCTTATGCGCCAGGATCAACCAGCGCCCGTCCCCCTGCCGCTCAAGAATGAACATGGCGTCAGCGGCGTTCTCGTAGGTTGCCTGCGCCGCATGGGCGTAGAAATAGCCGCGCTCCCACACGTCGACGCGGGCCAGCGAGCCTTCAACCCTCAACCGGTCGATGTCGTAGCTGAATTTCAGCGCCCTGGACGCGAGCTCGTAGTTGACCCACGGTCCGGTCAGCGCCGCGCTCTTCGGGTTGCCGACATGCACCGAATAGCCCGGCCCGCCATCAATGGCGCCCGGCGCCATCAGCACCCAGGGATGGTCAGCCTCGGGCTTGCTGATGCGGGCATACCAGTCGGCGATGACGGCGCGGACCTGATCTTCCGGCGTTGCGGGCGAAGACGCGGTTGAAGGTGTCTGGGCGAACGCCGTCGTGGCCATCGCCAGCAGGGCTGCAAGGACTGCAATCGTTCGCACACCCATCAGCATCAGCATCTCCCGTCGGGACGGGCGCATGCTGGTCTGTCAGTTCGGCAGAATTGCGTCCTCAGATCTAGCTGGGGCGGATCTAGCTGGCGCGCGCGGCCGAGCCTGCGCTGTCCGTCAGGCCGGCGATGAAATCGCGGAACAGCTCGGGCCGGCGAACGAAATCGCCCAGCGGCAGGTCTTCCTTCCCGATCGCGGTCGGCGCGCAATTCACGCCGGCTTTCAGAAGGCTGTCGACCACGTCCTGGCGGCGCTCGCTGGCGGAAACCACGGCGACGCGGAATTTGCCCATGCTGGACAGGCGAGTAACCGTTGCATCCTCATCTGCGCTGTCGGGCAGGAAAAGGTCGGCGACCACAAGGTCGAAGCGTTCCAGACGCAGCTTCCGTTCGGCGTCCATCAGGGACGTCGCCACAACCAGATCAATGCCGAAACGCTTGCGGGACGCTGCGGCTCCCGCAGCAACCAGAAGCTCACCAGCTCGGGGGTGGTCTTCTACCCATAGGACCTTCATCTGTTTCCCCAGTTCCAAAGGTCTGTCTCGCCCCGGATTGCGGGATCATTCGCACGCCAGTACGAAACTGCAATGGGCGAGACTGCTCCGCAATAATGAGCATCATTGGTTATGAAAAGTTAACCAGAACGCCGCGACAGGCAAGTATAGGCCGATGAAAGGGCAGGAAAGCTGTGGCTGAGGCAAGCGAAACAGCGCTCGATCACCGTGTCGCCGCCTTCATCAATCCTGAGACCCGCGAGGGGCATATCGTTGATATCCTGATCGAAGAGCGCTGCCCCAGCTTTGTCCAGCACTGGACCTGGCCGGTCGTCCGCCCCGTACTTTACAGCCTCCTGGGCTACAAGAAGGCCCGCCGCTGGGCCGATGAGATCAGCCCGCTGCCAAGCGGTGAGGCCTGTTTCGATTATCTTGATCGCGCGCTCGCTCTTGATGTGAATTTGACCGGCGTCGCCGCCGTTCCGCGCAGTGGACGGTCGATCGTGATCTCGAATCACCCCACCGGACTGGCTGATGGTTCAGCCGTTCTGGCCGCCCTCAACCCGATTCGGCGGGACATCGAGATCCTCGCCAACGCCGACGCCTGCCGCGTGAACGTCGCCTTTGCGGACGTCATCATCCCGGTCGAATGGGTGGCCGACAAGCGCACGCCCACCAAGACGCGCGAAACCCTGCGCCGCGCCAGCGCGGCGTTCGCCGCCGAAAAGATGCTGGTGATCTTCCCGTCAGGCCGCCTCGCCCACTTTGTCGACGGCAGGCTGGTCGACAAGGACTGGTTCCCCACCGCCGTCTCGCTGGCCCGCAAGAACAAGGCGCCGGTGACCCCGCTGCACATGAGGGCAAAGAACTCCTGGCTCTATTACCGGCTGGTCGATCTCAACAAGGAGCTGCGCGACATCACGCTGTTCCACGAACTGCTCAACAAGCAGGGCGACCGTTTCGAGCTCACCTTCGGCCCGCAGATTCCGTGGGAGCATCTCGTCGGCGACGCCCAGGCCGTCACCGATCACCTGCGCGCCTATGTCGAGGATGTGCTGCCCAACGATCCCGAAAAGCCGTTCGAGCCGCTGAACAGCACGGACTAGAAACACACGACGCCCCTCCCTCATGAGAGGGAAGGGCGGCGGTTCACATCAGATCAGTTCACACAGCCTGCTCCGGCTTCGGTGCACTCGCGCGGCCAACGCCATACCAGTCGAGGTTGCGCGTCATCCACATCGTGGCGGTGATGGCGAGGAAGCTCGCAATCGATCCGACCAGCAGTGCATAATCCTCCATGCGCATCAGCACATAGATCAGCGCATACAGCGTCGAGAACACGGCGAAAGCCTTGATCATGGCGGCGCGCGAACCAAACACCGATCCGGCATAGAACGAGATGGCGCTCACCGTGCCGATGGCGGCGACAAGGAAGCCGAGCGTGAAGCCCAGCTGTTCCGACACTGACAGCAGCAGCAGGTAGAACACCAGCTGCGCCAGACCCACCAGCACATACTGCGCCGGGTGGGCGCGCGCCCCGCTGGTCACCTCGAACAGGAAGTACGACAGGAACACCAGTCCGATGAACATTGGCGCGTATTTCAATGCTCGCTGCACCGATTTGTACGGATTGGCGGTATCGAGCAGTGTCGCGCCCGGGCTCGTGCTGGTCACGGTCTCGAAGGAGAGATCGAGGCCTGCGCCCGCCGCGCCCCGCGCCAGGAACGGAATGCGCCAGCTCGCCTTGAAGCCGGCATCCGTCACCTCCCGCGCGTCCGGCAGCGCGCCGCCGTCAAAGCTGGGCGAGGCCCAGTCGCCGGTCATCTCGATCGTCGTGTCCTTGGCGAACGCTGCAAGCGCCACACGTTCCGCGCCCGTCACGCGCAGGCGCGCGGCGGCCGTGATCGGCGCGCCCACGGCTTCTTCAAGCCACGGGATCGGCGCGCCGACGAGCCGTTGATAGCTCATCGGCGCAGCATAGCCGTCGCTGGACTGACCGCTGAGTTCAGCCGGCGCCAGCTCCAGCACGCGCCCGTTCAGCGTCAGGGTTGCATCCTTGGCGCCGCGCAGGTCGGTCAGGCTCATGTAGACGCGCGCATCGGCCCAGCGGATGCGGGCCCCTGCAGGCGCTTCGGCGGCAAGCTTCGAGGCGTCGAACACGGCGGTGAATCTGGCGTCGGCTGTATAGACCGGCACGTCATGCAGGCCGCGCGTCAGTTTCTCGGTCCTGAGGTCCGCCGCAACGCTTCCGGTTTCAGGATAGAGCACCAGCCTCTGCGTCACGGTCTGCACCGTGTTGCTGCTGGCGTTCAGCACGTCGCGATCAACCGGTACGACGATGGCCGGTCCCATCAGGGTCTGCGCGCCGCCGCGCAATTGCGCGACGCCCGCAACGGCTGCGCTGGCGTCGGTCGAGCGCATATAGACAAGGCCCCACACAAAGGTCGCGGGGATGGCCATGATCATGGCCAGAGCACACACAAGGAGAAGCTTCAGTCCGAACGACCGGTGCGGCACAAACCGCGACAGGTCGATCCCCCGGCCCGCATCGGGCGCGGAGGGGGTGGCAGAGTCCGACATAGGGTCCCTCTTTTCTAGCTGATTGTCGGCGAAGCCTCAGTTGCGGCGACGCGCACGGCGGATTTCCGGCTGCGCTGATGGCGAAGCGGCGCCCCAATGCGGCGAAAGCCAGCTTCCGGCCCGCCCCGGCGCGTGATTAAGCTCCGCCCGGTCCGGGATTCGTCAGCCGGCCGGACCGGGGACGGTTTCCATGCGTGATTTCGTGCGGGTCTACGGACCCATGATCCTGATCGTTGTCCTGGGGCTCATAATCGCCCTGATGTTCGTCGATCCCGCTCCGCCCAAAACCGTCACGATAGCTGGCGGCGCCGAAGGCGGCGCCTACGCGCTCACCGCCCAGCACTATGCCGGCGCGCTGAAGGAGAAGGACATCACGGCGAAGGTGCTCACCACCGCGGGTTCGGTCGAGAACCTCGCAAAACTGAAATCCGGCGAAGCCGACATCGCCATCGTGCAGACAGGTCTTGCCGCTGATCTTGGCTCAAACGGGGTGAAATCGCTCGGCGCCGTATTCTTCGAACCGCTCTGGGTTTTCTATCGCGCCAATCTCTCGGTGCGCGATCTGCGCGATCTGCGGGGCAGGAAGGTGGCTGTCGGCGCCGAAGGCTCGGGCCTGCGCGTGCTGGCCGGCGTCCTGCTGCGCGAAGCCGGGCTTGGTGAGGGTGACTATAGCGCGGTTCCGATCGGCGGCGCAGCTGCGGCCGACGCGCTCGCCAGGGGCGATGTCGATGCCGCCCTGGTCGTCTCCGGCGCCACAGCCGACTGGATCACGGCGCTGGTCGCCGATCCTGAAGTGAAACTGCTGTCGATGACCAAGGCGCCGGCGCTGGCGCGCCGGCATGCCTATCTCGATGAGGTCACTCTCTTTGAAGGCGTGCTCGATCTGGCGCGCAACCTGCCGGAACAGGATGTCGTTCTGATCGCGCCGGTGGCCCAGCTGGTGGTTCGCGAGGACCTGCATCCGGCGATCCAGTCGCTGCTGATCGAGACGGCGCTGGCCGAACACGGCGGCGGATCAATCCTTGCCGATCCCGGCAGGTTTCCAACGCCGACGCTGTCGGATATCCCGATCTCTTCGGAAGCGGCGCGCTACTACAAGAATGGCGCATCCTTCCTGCGCCGCATGTTCCCGTTCAACGTTGCGAACTTCCTCGAACGCGCCTGGGTGCTGGCCATCCCGCTGGTCACGCTGCTGATCCCGCTGGTCCGCGCCGCACCGCCGCTTTATCGCTGGCGCATCCGCCGCAAGATCTATGTCTGGTACCAGAACCTGCGCGATCTCGAAGCACAGGGCCGCGCCGCGAAGACGCCGGAAGAACGCACCGAAGTCCGCTCGCAACTGGCCGACATCCAGGCGCAGACCGGCGAGGTGCAGGTGCCGCTGTCCTATACCGACGACCTCTATCGCCTGCGCTCGCATATCCGTTTTGTGTCGGAGCTGGTCGACAAGCTCTCGGCGCAGGACAAGTACGCCCGCATCTAGGAAGAGACGCACATGGCCGCCCGCTATCATCTCCGTTTCTTTCTCGAAGCCGGCGCAGGCGTGTGCCTGTGGTCGCAGAATGACGCGGCGAAGAACAAGTTCGGCTATGCGGTGGAGATCGACGAGATCGGCCTGCCGAAGGCGCTGGTGGTCGACCTGATGAAGCTGATGGCGGACTACGACGCCACGATCGACTGGGACAATCCCGGCCAGTCGCCCGACCTCGATATCGGCCCCACGGTGTTCGGCTTCGAGAAGGATGCGCCCTTCCGCGACCAGATCCAGTCTCTGGTCGCACGCGTGCGAGAGGCGCTGGGGCCTGACTTCGAAATCGAGAGCGATTTCTAGGCGCTATATCCGCCCCACTGGCTGAATGCCGTCCTGAACTATCTTCTGTACCGCGGGAACCGTTGCGTCAGGTAAGCGCTTCGTCTCCACGCTCCCCCGTTTCTGGGCGGCGCTGGAGCAACCCATGAAAAAGACTCTCTATGCGGCCCTCTTCGGAGGCCTGCTTCTCGCCGCGCCCGTCGCATTTGCGGACGATGCGCGCGACAACCTCCTGCGCGCCGAGGCGCAGATCGCGGCTCTGAACCCGGCGGATGCGACAGCAGCGTCCCCGACGGACTACCAGACCGCCCAGCTGCGTCTCAACGAGGCGCGCACCGCCGAAGACAAGAACCGGCGCGAAGAATCGATGTGGCGCTCTGAAGAGGCCTCACTCCACGCCGACATCGTGCAGGACAAGATCAAGCTTCGCGGGCTTCAGCGCACCGTCTCGGAAATCGAGACCGGCATTGAAACGCTGCGCCGCGAACTGAACTCCTAGAAAGCCATGACCATGAAACATGCATTGAAATCCGCGGGCGCCATCGCTGCGCTCTCCTTCGCTCTGGCCGGCTGCGCGTCGAGCCCCGACCCCAGCCCCCGGTTGCTCGCCGCCGAAGCCTCGCTGCAGAACGCCAAGGCCAGCCCGACAACGTTCGAATCCGGCCGCGCCCCGCTGGAGAAAGCGAGCGTCGCCCTGCGCGATGCACGCGATTTCTACATGAAAGGCAAGGACGACGCGTATGTCCATTCGCTGCGGATGGGCGAAGGGTATGTCGCCCTCGCAGAAACACGCGGCGACCAGCTCGAAGCCGATCGCAAGGTCGCCTCGCTCAACAAGGACCGCGCCGATGTCGTCTCGCAGGCGCGACTGCGTCAGGTCAATACCGCCGAGGCCGCAACCGCGACAGCCATTGCAGCCACCGCCACCGCCGAAGCAGCGACCGCGCAGGCAGAAGCCCGCGCCACGCAGTCAGACAAGGTCGCAGCCGTGGCCGTCGCCGACAGTGCAGCCGCAGACACGGCCAGGATTGCCGCCGAAGCCCGCGCAGCCTCCCTGGTTGCGGAGCTGGCGAGCTACGAACAGAAGAAGACCGACATGGGCGTCACGCTCATCCTTCGCGATCTCCAGTTCGCTTCGGGATCGGCCGTGCTGATCAGTGGCGCGCAGGGGCGGCTTGCTCCGCTTGCGTCGTTCCTCGCCAAGCAGCCTGAGGCCCGGATCCAGATCGCCGGCCACACCGATTCGCAGGGGGCCGACGCTTTCAACATGGACCTCTCGGCGCGTCGCGCTCAATCGGTCGGCGCCTATCTCGGCTCCACCGGCGTCAACGCCAGCCGGATCACGTCGCTTGGAATGGGTGAAACCATGCCGGTCGCCTCCAACGACACCGCAGCCGGCCGGGCAATCAATCGCCGGGTCGAAGTCACGATCCTCAACTAGGCGTCTTGTCGTTCAACCGGCAGACAGCTCCGCCTCACAAGGCGGAGCTGTTCGCATTTGGGGCCACGCGCCTAAAGCCACCCGGCGTCGCGCACATCCTTGAGATAGGTGCGGCTCACGGGCGCCTCGGCGCCTGACTTGATCTTCAGCGACAGCTTGCCGTCCCCTTTGACCACGTCGGCCAGCCCCTGGCGGGCGACCCACCACGATCGGTGGGTCTGCAGGCCTTCCAGCCCCCTGAGTTCCCGGATGGCGTCGGCCAGCCGCATCAGGATCAGCTCCTGTCCGGCGCTGGTGTGGACCCTCAGGTAATGGTCCTCGGCCGAGACGGCGTAGATGTCAGCAGACCGCAGCTTGACCGGCAGACGGTCGGCGAAGGGGGCAGGGCTGTTCGCGGCGGAACCGGTCGGGGCGGCGGCCTGGCTGGCGGCGGCCTGGTGGTCGTTCAATCTGTCGAGGACCCA
>Ga0075163_10004199_pt1 | contig 19325 bp, 9 predicted proteins | sample JI1023141ADNA_FD_71478 | JGI IMG/M metagenome (GOLD analysis project Ga0075163, IMG submission 71478) | Wastewater effluent complex algal communities from Wisconsin, to seasonally profile nutrient transformation and Carbon sequestration -... | ecosystem: Engineered > WWTP > Effluent > Algae...
TCGTCGTGCTCGACTGCGGCTCGATCCCCAAGGAGCTGATCGAGTCGACGCTGTTCGGCCACGAGAAGGGCAGCTTCACCGGCGCGATCGGCCAGCACCTCGGCTGCTTCGAGCAGGCCAACGGCGGCACGATCTTCCTCGACGAGATCGGCGAGCTCGACATCACGCTGCAGCCCAAGCTGTTGCGCGTCCTCGAGCAGCGCGAGATCAAGCGGGTCGGCGGCGACAAGACGATCAAGGTCGACGTGCGGGTGCTGGCGGCGACCAACCGCGACCTGCGCGAGGAGGTCAACAAGGGCAACTTCCGCGAGGACCTGTACTTCCGCCTGAGCGTGGTCCACGTCGAGCTGCCGCCGATGCGCGAGCGCAAGGAGGACGTGGCGTCGTTGGCCAACCACTTCCTGCGCGACATCGCCGGCCGCCGCGGCATGCAGATGTCGTTCGGCCCCGACGCGATGGCGGCGATGCTCGCCCACGCCTGGCCGGGCAACGTGCGCGAGATGCGCAACGTCGTCGAGCGCGCCGCGGCGCTGTCCGACGGACCGACGATCACCCGGGCCGACCTGGTGTTCGGCCGCGAGCTGGGCCCGAGCGTGTCGGCCAGCCACGATCTGGCCAAGGCCGGGATCGCCGGCGCCCAGCGCGCGGTGGCGGCCGAGGCCGGCGTCGAGCTGCCGGCCGGCAGCGGCCCGGCGATCTTCGACGGCGCGTTGCTCAAGCCGGGGCTGGGCTTCAAGCAGGCCAAGCAGACGGTGGTCGACGCCTTCGAGGCCGCGTACCTCGAGGCGCTGCTGGGGCGCAACGACGGCAACATCACGCGCTCGGCCAACGAGGCCGGCCTGACCCGCTACCACCTGCGCGAGCTGCTCAAGCGCCACGGCGTCAAGGGCGGCGAACAGGAGTAGCGGCCCGGCGGGCGGGGGGCGTGAAGATCGCCGGAGGCGCGCGTCCTCCCGGCAGGCGACGACGATGTGGACTTCGACCACCAGGCGCGGGCGCGCGGGCGGATCGCGATGAGCGTCGGCGAGGTCGCGGCGCCAGGCGTCAGCATCCAGAGCAACGCCAGGCTCAGGATTTTCGCGGCACTCCGTGGTACCGGTAGATTCGTGACGGCGGATCGCGAAGATCGGGCCGAGGGCGACGTCCGGACGGCCGAGGCCGTGCTGTCGCCGTCGCCCGCCGTGGCTCCCGCCGCTCCGCCCGCCCGCGACCTCGCGCCGGCGGCCGACCGCGCGTTCGACGCGCTGATCGCCGCGCACCTGCCGGCGCTGCGCGCCCGGGCGGCGCAGCTGTGCCGGGCGACGGTCGACCCCGACGACGTGATCCAGGACGCGCTGGTGCGGGCGTTCCGCGCCCGCGGGCAGCTCAAGGACGCCGGCCACGCCCGGGGCTGGCTGTTGGCGATCGTCACCAACACGTTCCTCGACGCGCTGCGCCGCCGCCGGGTGCGCCCCGGCGAGGTCGAGCTGGCGATCGATCCGCCGGCGCCGACCGCCGAGGTCGACGCGCCGTGGGCCCGGCTCGACGTCGACGACGTGCGCGCCGCGGTCGCCGAGCTGCCCGACGACGTGCGCGAGACGTACCGCCGGTTCGCGCTGGAGGGCCAGGACTACGTCGCGATCGCCGCGGCGCTGGGCGTGCCCAAGGGCACCATCGGCTCGCGCATCGTGCGCGCGCGCAAGCAGCTGCGGGCGATCCTGGCCGCGCGCAGCGGAGGTGCGCCATGAGCGAGCACCAGGTCGGCGCGTACCTCGACGGCGCGCTCGCCGCCGACGCCGAGGCGCGCTTCCTCGATCACCTGGTCGACTGCGCGGCGTGCCAGGCCGAGCTGCACGCCGAGGTGCAGCTGCGCGATCGCGAGGACGCGCTGCGGGCGGCGGCGCCGACGCCGCGGGCCGACGCGCCGGTGATCCCGATCGGCCTCGCCCGGCGGCGCTGGCCGCTGGCGCTAGCCGCGACGGCGATCGCGGCGGCGGCGATCGCGCTGGTCGCGGTGCGGCCATGGCGCGCGGGGCCGCGGCCGGCCGCGCCGACGCTGGCGCTGGCGCCGGTGCGGACGATCGAGCCGCGGCTGGCGTGGGCCGGCGCGCGCGCATACCGCCCCTACGATCCGATGCGCTCGTCGACGGCGGCCGGCGAGTACGTCGACCCGCGGGTGGTCGCCGGGCTGGTCGAGCGCGGCGACTGCGCCGGCGTGGCCGCGACCTACGTGCTGTCGGGCGAGTGGGTGCGCGCGCAGCAGCAGTACGATCGCTGCGGCGCCGGCGCCGACCTCGACGCCGATCGCGCGGGGCTGGCGATCCTCGACCACGCGCCGGCGCGGGCGCTGGCGCTGACCGATCGCGCGCTGGCGGCGGCGCCCGATCATCCGGTGGCGCTGTGGAACCGCGCGCTGGCGCTGCGCGACCTGGGGCTCGGCCTGGCGGCGGCGGCGGCGTTCGACCGCGTGGCCGAGGTCGATCCGGCGTGGGCCGACGAGGCCCGCCGGCGCGCGGCCGACGCGCGCGGGCCGCTGCTCAACCTGCGCGACGGCTACCAGCGCGCGGTCGAGCTGGGCGCGGCGATGGCGGCCGGTGGCCCGCCGCTGCCGCTCGACCTGGCGCGGCGCTACCCCGCCCGCGCGGCGCTGCGCCTCGACGACGCGATCCGCCTGGCAGCGACGCCGGCGCGGCTGGCCGAGCTGCGCCCGCTGGCGGTCGAGCTCGACGCGCTCACCGCGGCCGGGCTGGTGGCGCGGCTCGACGGCGCCCGCCCCGCGGCGGTGCCCGAGGCGCTGCGGGCACCGTACCTGGCGTGGCTGGCGGCGCTGGCGATCACCGACGACGCGGCGTGGCGGGCCTGGCTGACGCGCGCGCGGGCCGCGGGCGCCGACGCGCTGGTGCTCGGCGCGGTGATCCTGTCGGCGCGGGCCGGCGACGCGCCCCCGACGCTGGCCGCGGTGGCGGCGCGGCAAGGCGGCTGGTTGCCTGCGCTGTACGAGGTGATCGCGGCGCGCGGCGCGGCCCCCGACGACGCGGAGCGCCGGCTGGCCGCGCTCGAGGCCGCGTGCGCCGCCGGCGCGCTGTCGGCGTATCCGTGCGCGCGGGTCGCGTACCAGCGCGCCGAGCTGGCGTGGATGCGCTACCAGGCGCCGGCGACGGTGGCGGCCGGCCGGGCCGCGATGCAGCTGGCCGAGCAGACCGGCGAGTGGGGGCTGCGCTGGCGCGCGCTCGAGCTGATCGCCAACGCCGAGCGCATCCGCGGCGACGCCGCGCTGGCCGGCGCATACCTCGACGAGGTTGCGCGCGCGGCCGCGACCTGCGCGGCGCAGCGGCAGGCGGCGGTGGTGGCCGCCGAGTTCGCCGCGGACCGCCGCGACTTCGACGGCGCGGTGGCCCAGCTGCGCGCGCACCCACCGTGCGACGCGACGCCGCGCCTGGTCGATCTGTACTTCGAGGTCGAGCTCGCCAGCGTCGGCCGCCGGCTGCGCCCGCCGGCCGAGCTCGTCGCCGCGCTGGCGACGGTGGCGCCGCGCGACGGCTACGAGGCCGACGTCGTCCGCTACCTGCGCGCGCGCCTCGCGCTCGTGGTCGATCCCGCCGCCGCCGCCGCCGAGCTGCAGACGTTCTTGCCGGCGGCGCGCGACGGCGACCCGGGGCGCCCCGCCGTGGCACAGCTGGCGGCGGCGGCGCTGACGATCGCGGCCGCCGACGACCGGCGCTGGTCCGACGGCGTGGCGACGCTGGCGCACGCGATCGGCGCGCCGGCGCCGACCCGCTGCGCGGTGGCGATGGCGTCGGACAGCGTCCGGTCGGTGGCCATCGTCGTCGCTGCCGACGGGCGCGTCGACGGCGCGTTCGTCGATGACCGCGACGGCGCCGGCGCGGTGCCGCCGGCGTTCCACGCCGCGCTCGCCGGCTGCGCCGACGTGGCGGTGCTGGCGACCGCGCCGTGGCTGGGCCGCGACCTCGGGCTGCCGCCGGCGTTGCCGTGGTGGTTCGTGCTCGGCCCGACGTCCGCCCCGCGGACGGCCCCGCCGCGGCGGGTGATCGTCGCCGACACCCGCCCGCCAGCCTGGCTCGAGCTGCCGCCGGTCGGCGTGGCGATCGCCGCGGCCGCGGGGCCCGACGCGCAGCTCGTCCGCGGCGCCGCCGCCACCATCGCCGGGGTCGCGCACGCCGCGACCGCCGCGACCGTGCTCGAGATCCACGCCCACACCGCGCGCACCGCCGGCTCCGACGCGCCCGCGCTGGCGCTCACCGACGGCCCCGACGGGTGGGCGGCGACGGCGGAGCTGGTGCGCGGCTGGCGCCTGGCCGCCGCGCCGGTGGTGCTGCTCGCCGAGTGCGACGCTGCCGCGACCGCCCGCTACGAACAGATCACCTGGGGCCTGCCGGCGGCGTTCGTGGCCGCGGGCGCGCGCGCGGTCGTCGCCGCCGACGGGGCCATCCCCGATCGCGAGGCCGGCGCGGTGTTCGCCGCGCTGGGCGCCGCTGCGGCCGCGGGCGTCGCGATGCCGCGGGCCGTCGCCGAGCTCCGCGCCGCCAAGCTGGCCGCCGACCCCACGTCCTGGGTGCGGCGGCTGGTCGTGTTTCAGTAACGCTCGCTTCGCCCATCAAGGAGACCGCCTGTGTTCAAGAAGCTCTTGCGCGATCTGTTCGACACCGCCCACCAGCCGCGCGTCGGGTTCGTCACCGAACCCACCGCGCTGGTCGCCAGCCCCGACCGCCGCGAGCTCCGCCGCGTCGAGCTCGCCGCCTGGACCGACCTGGCCGCGCGCCACGCCGGCCGCGCGATGAGCGCCAGCCTGATCGGCGGCGACGACGACAAGCACAGCCACGCGCTGGTGCTGATCGACGGCGACGAGGCGCTGACGGTCGTGGCGCTGCCATCGCGCAAGGAGCGCGCCGCGTTCATCGCCGGGTTCGTCGACGACGGCGCGGCGCCGCGGTCGCTGGGCCGCTTCGACCTGGTCGCGGCGCGCATCAACCCGCCGCCGCCGCCGCCGCCGCCGGGCTACCCGGCGCCCGACCTGCTGGCGCGCCTCGAGGCCGGGCTGCGGGTGCTGCGCCTGCCGGTGCTGGTGGCGTCGGTGGAGATGCGCGTCGGCCTCGACGCCGCGGTCCGCGAGCGCTGACCGGCGCGGCCGCCGGGCGATCGCCGCGAAGATCGGCGCGCCCAGACGTCCAGCCTTTGCAGGCCACCGCTGGCCCGCCCGGAGGACCGATGGACGCACCCCGCTCGCGCACGGCATCGCTCGCGCCGCCGCCACCGCCACACGTGACCCACGGCACGCTGATCCCGGCGCTCGACGATCTCGGGCCGCGCGGGGTCGGCGGTCGGGTCGAGCGCGCCGACGGCGTGCCGGTCGACGGCGGGCTGGTGCTGGTGCACTTCCGCGGCGGCCGCGAGCCGACGCACGAGCACGTCGTGCGCGCCGCGCTCGACGGCCGCGGCCACTTCGTCGCCGCGCCACCGCCGAGCTGGACCGAGGCGGTCGCCCACTACCTGCCGGCGCCTGGGCTGGCCGACGCGTCGTCCCGGCCGCTCCGGCCGCGCGCAAGGATCGCGCAAGGCGGCGCCGCGATATGATCGCGGGATGTCGCTCCGCGGGGACTGCGCGCGCGTCGCGCTCGGCATGCTCGTCGTCGTCACGCTCGGCGCCTGCTTCGACGATCCCGGCGTCCACTGCGGCGACGGCACGATCTGCCCCGACGGCACCACCTGCCAGACCGTCGTCGGCACGACCCACTGCGCGACGCCCGATCAGCTGAGCGCGTGCAGCGGCGGCGGCGACGGCACCGCGTGCCCGCTCGCGGGCGGCGCGGTCGGCGTGTGCAACCAGGGCGTGTGCCTGCGGGTCGGCTGCGGCGATGGCTTCGTCAGCGCCGGCGAGGAGTGCGACGGCACGGCGCGCGCGCCCGACGAGACCTGCCAGTCGCACGGCTACTACGACGGCACGCCGGGCTGCACCACCAGCTGCGAGCTCGACGTCAGCACCTGCGTCGGCACCTGCGGCGACGGCGTCAAGGACGCCGCCGAGGACTGCGACGGCGACGATCTCGGCGGCAAGGACTGCACCGACGGCGGTCGGTACAGCCCCGAGGGCCTGACCTGCAGCAGCAGCTGCCGGTTCCGCTTCGACACCTGCACCGGCGGCCGCTGCGGCGACGGCGTCGTCCAGCGGGGGGCCGCCGAGGCCTGCGACCCCGCGGCGCCGCTCGGCGCCGACGAGGACACCTGCGACGATGCGCAGTTTGGCTACTACACCGATCCCGCCGCGCCGGTCGCCGTCACCTGCAACGCGCTGTGCCAGTACGACGTCAGCGCGTGCGCGGCCGCGGGTCGCTGCGGCGACCAGATCGTCAACGGCCCCGAGGAGTGCGACGCGCCGGAGCTCGACGGCATGTCGTGCATGACGCTGCCCGGGCACTACTACGGCGGCAACCTCAACTGCACCCCGACCTGCTTCTTCGACATCAGCGAGTGCCAGCTCGCCGGGCGCTGCGGCGACGGCGTCCGCCGCGAGGGACCCGAGGAGTGCGACGGCGGCGACTTCGACGGCGCCACCTGCGGGACGTCGTGGCTGTTCGACGAGCCCGGCCTGCCCGGCGACCAGCACGGCCGCTACCTCGGCACGCTGGCCTGCCGCGCCGACTGCACGATCGACACCTCGACGTGCCGCGACTACTGCGGCGACGGCGTCCTGAACGGCCCCGAGCCGTGCGACGCCGGCGCGCTGGACTGGCCCGACGACACCGCCGACGACCGCTACCTGGGCGACGCGACCTGTCGTTCGTTCGGCTACCAGTTCGGCGCGCTGATGTGCGTCGACGAGTGCACGCGGATCGATCTGGCCGGCTGCAGCGGGCGCTGCGGCGACGGCGTGGTCCAGGGCGACGAGGCCTGCGACGGCGCGACCCACGCGCTGCTCGAGTCGTCGTGCGGCACGATCGGCGAGCACGGCGCGCTCGGCTGCGACTCGTACTGCCAGCTCGACACGGCGGCGTGCGAGGCGTCGAGCTGGGCGGCGGTCGGGCTGGGCGCCGTCGCCGGCCTGCCGGCGGGCATCACCGACGCGGTGCTGGCGATGCACGTGGCCGCGCCGCGCGACGTGTGGGCGGTGGTCCGCCGCGGCACCAGCCGCGCGGTGATCCACGGCGACGGCGAGTCGTGGACGGTCAGCGCCGCGCCGGTCGCCACGCCCAACGCGCTGGCCGGCGCCGCTGGCGCGGTGTGGGTCGGCGACACCAGCGGCGCGGTCGCCGCGTACGTCGGCGGCGCGTGGACCTCGCGCGGCGCGCCGGCGGCGGCGCCGATCATCCAGCTGTGGGGCGACGCGACCCGGCTGTTCGCCACGGTGCAGAACGGCGCGGCGACCGAGGTGTGGCGCGCGACCGGCGCGACCAGCTGGGTGAAGGAGACGCTGCCGACCGCGCTGACCACCGCGATCGCGCTGCGCGGCCTCGCGGGCGCCAACGTCTACGTCCTCGGCGTCAGCGCCGGCGGCACGGTGTTGCTCGAGCGCAGCCCGGCCGGCGGCTGGACCTCGTCGGTGTTGCCGGCGCCGGCGACCTACCGCGGGCTGTGGGTCGGCAGCCCCGAGCTGATCTGGGCCTTCGGCGGGACCAGCGCGACGCCGGGCCAGGGCTCGAACGTGCTCGCGCAGCGCGTGCGCGGCGTGTGGCAAGCCACGCCGCTCAAGGAGCAAGGGCCGAGCGGGTTCACCGACGTGCTCGGCACGCTGGTCGGCGCGGGCGGCGAGGTCGACAACCTGTGGCTGGCCGGCACCGACAACGGCCGCTCCTGGCTGGTCAACACCACCGGCAACCTCGCGACCGCCGTCACGCGCCAGGTCGGCCCGTACGGCGTGTTCACCGGCCTCGCCGACAGCGGCCGCGGCGAGCTGTGGGCCTACGGCGCCGGCGCGCTGGTCGCGCACCGCGACGGCGCCGGCTGGGTCGCGCCGTACACGCCCGGCAGCACCACCGACGGGACGTCGATCCAGGGCCGCTTCGCGCAGTCGAACAACGCCTCGGTCGCGGTGACCAGCGGCGACGTCTGGCTCGCCGCGCCACCGGTCGGCGGAGCGCCGCAGCCGCTGTTCCTGGTCCGGCACCGCCCGGGCCAGCCGATCGGCCAGACGCCCGACGCGCGGTGGGAGACGCCGCTGCCGGGCTTCGCCGCGGATCTCGTGGTGGCGCGCGCCGACGACGACGTCTGGGCGTTCGCGCGCCCGACGAGCAGCGTCCAGCGGTGGAACGGCGCCGCGTGGACCGCGACGACGGCGCCGTTCGCGGTCGGCAGCATCACCGCCGCCGCCGCGTTCGCGGGGACGCTGTGGGTCGCGACCAGCGGGCCGCGCACGCTGTGGCGCTACACCGTCGCCGGCGGATGGACCGCGCTCGGCACCTGGCCCGATCCGTTCGACGCGCTGACGATCGGCGCGAGCAGCGCGACCGACGTGTGGCTGGGCGGCGGCGGCGGCGCGATCGATCACTGGAACGGCAGCGCGTGGTCGACGCACACCCACCCGGGGCTCGAGGTGCGCGGCCTCTACCCGGCGAGCGCCGACGACGTCTGGGCGGTGGCCGGGGTCTCCGACGGCACGCGCACGGTCGGCACCATCGTCCACAAGGGGCCCGCCGCCAGCGCCTTCGCGCAGGTCACCGGGCTGCCCAACGTGCCGAGCACGCTGACCGCGATCTGGGGCGCGAGCCCGTCGGACATCTGGGTGGTCGGCGAGGTCGGCGCGATCCTGCACTTCGACGGCCTGAGCTGGGTGACGGTGACGCCGCCGGGCGGGACGCAGCGGCCGTTCATGGCGATCCACGGCGCGTCGCGGGACGCGGTCTGGGCGGTCGGCGGCAACGGCACGATGTTCCGGATGACCGCGGGGCTGCCCCCGGCGGCGCCGCCGCCCTGCGCCGACGCGATCCCGCTGTACTGCAGCGGCCTGAGCCGGCCGCTGTTCGGCACGGTGCCGCTCGGCGGCCGCGCGGTGTACCGCTTCGAGACGCCGTTCGCGGCGACGGTGACCGCCACCGCGCTGGCCGCGACCGGGGTCACCGCGGCGATCACCGCGGCGGCCAGCGACGACACCTGCGACCTGGCCACCGCCAGCGTGCCGTCGGGGTCCATGCTGTCCGGCCACCGGACGTACTACCTGACGCTGACCGCGCCGGCGGCCACCGCCGCCACCGGCTACCAGCTGACCTTCGGCTGCGCGCCGACGACGCCGTGATATCGACCTGACATCGCCAGGCCCCGGGCCGGTCGCGGTAGAATCGCGGACGATGGTCCGCTCGATCGCGTGCGCCGGAGTGGTCTTGCTCGCGTGCCTCGCCACCGCCTGCCTGTCGGACCCCGGCGTGCATTGCGCCGACGGCACGCTGTGCCCGGCCGACACGACCTGCGCCGCGCTGGCCGGCGTCACCCACTGCGTCACCGCCGCGCAGCAGGCGGCGTGCGCCGGCGCGGCCACCGGCGCGCCGTGCGACCTGAGCGGCACCGGCGACGGCGTCTGCAACGGCGGCGCGTGCATCCGCCGCGGCTGCCGCGACGGGTTCCTCAGCGTCGACGAGAAGTGCGACGGCACGCTGCTCGGCGACGAGACCTGCGAGAGCCGCGGCTACCACGGCGGCGTGCTGGCCTGCCACGACGACTGCACCTTCGACGTGTCGGCGTGCAGCGGCATCTGCGGCGACGGCGTGATCAGCGACGCCGAGGACTGCGATCCCGGCAAGCCCGACCTCGGCGTCCCGCCCGATCTCGGCGGCGCGACCTGCGCGATCGGCGGCTTCTACCAGCCCGCCGGCCTGGCGTGCAGCGAGGCGTGCCGGTTCGAGTTCGCGGCCTGCGGCGGCGGCCGGTGCGGCGACGGCGTGGTCGATCCGTCCGAGCAGTGCGAGGCCGGGCAGCTCGGCGACGCCACCTGCCAGAGCGTCGGCGGCTTCTACGATCGCGACGGGCTGGCCTGCAACGACGCCTGCCGCTTCGACGTCAGCGCGTGCACCGGGCGCTGCGGCGACGGCCAGGCCAACGGCGACGAGGAGTGCGACCAGGGCGACCTCGGCGCGGCCACCACCTGCGACGCGATCGGCTTCTACGGGCCCACCCCGCTCGGCTGCACCGCCGCGTGCACCTACGATCGCGCGGCCTGCGCGCCGACCGGCTTCTGCGGCGATGGCGTCATCAACGGCGCCGAGCAATGCGACGGCGACGCGCTGGCCGGCGCCAACTGCCAGAGCGCCGGCGGCTACTACGAGGAGCCGGGGCTCGCGTGCAACAGCGAGTGCCGCTTCGACTTCGGCGGCTGCAGCGGGCGCTGCGGCGACGGCGAGATCACCAACCTCGAGGCGTGCGAGCCGGGGATCGCGCTCGACGCCGCCCACGACACCTGCGGCGACTTCGGCTACTACAACACCGCCGCCGCGGTCACCTGCAGCGGCATCTGCCAGCTCGACGTCAGCGCGTGCAGCGGGCGCTGCGGCGACGGCGCGATCACCGACGCCGAGCAGTGCGACGGCGCCGCGCTCGGCGGCGCGAGCTGCGCGACCTACGACGGCGGCGGCTGGTACGGCGGCGCGGTGAGCTGCGACGCCGGCTGTCGGCTCGACGGCCGCGCCTGCGTCGCCGCCGGGCGCTGCGGCGACGGCGTCAAGAACGGGCCGACCGACGCGACGCCGGCCGCCGACGCCGAGCAGTGCGACGGCGCCGACTTCGCCGGCGCGAGCTGCCTGACCCCGTGGCTGTTCGCCGACGGCCAGCCGCGCTACCAGGGCCAGCTGCGCTGCACCGCCGCGTGCGCGATCGATCCGCAGCTCGGCGATCCGATCCACGGCTGCCGCGACGCGTGCGGCGACGGCCGGATCAACGGCCCCGAGGTGTGCGACGGCACGACCTTCGTCGGCGACGCCACCTGCCAGGCCTTCGGCTACCAGGGCGGCGAGCTGTTCTGCGTGAACCAGTGCCGGCAGGTCGCGATCGGCTGCGTCGACCGCTGCGGTGACGGCGTGGTCCAGGGCGACGAGGAGTGCGACGGCCGCGCGCAGACCGTGATCGACGGCGCGTGCACGGCGGTCGGCGAGGAGGGCGGGCTGGCGTGCACGTCGTTCTGTCGCCGCGACACCAGCGCGTGCGCGTCGGAGGCGTGGACCGCGCGGACCATCACGCTCGGCGCCGGCCCGGTCCCGACCGACACGATCCACGCGCTCGCCAGCCCGGCCCGGCGCGAGGTGTGGGCGCTGGCCGGCAGCCCGTCGTCGGTCGACGCGGTGCTCTACGGCGACGGCGTGACCTGGCAGCGCGACACGACCGCGCCCGGCCAGCCGGTCGCGATCACCAGCGACGGCGTGGCCGGCGTGTGGATCGCCGACGCCGCCGGCGACGTGTTCGCGCGGGTCGGCGGCAGCTGGGCCGCGCTGCCGGGCGCGCCATTGCCGGCGCCGGCGCTCGCGCTGTGGGCCGACCCGACCCGGCTGTTCGCCGCGACGTCGACGCAGGTGTGGCGCCGCGGCGCGACCGCCTGGACGCTCGAGCCGGTGCCGGGCCCGATCGAGGCGGTGACGGCGATCGCCGGACGGCCCGGTGGCAAGCTCGCGGTGCTGTACCAGCGCGCCGGCACGCCGTGGCTGGCCGAGCGCACCGCGGCGGGGGCCTGGACCACCGCGCCGATCCCGGTCGGCGGCCTGACGCTGCGCGCGCTGGCGCTGCCCGACGACCGCGACGTGTGGGTGACCGGCGGCGACGGCCAGGCGGCGCTGCTCGCGCGCGTCGACGGCGACTGGCAGCCGCGCGACCCCGCGATCCCCGGCACGTTCGGGCCGCGCGCGATCGAGGGCACCGCCGTCGGGATCGCGGTCGGGGTCGGCGACGACGACGGCGTGGTGCTGGCGGGACGCGACGCCAATGGCGCCGGCTGGCTGGCGACGCTGAGCGGCACGACGTGGACGCGGCTCGCCGGGCCGTACGCCGGCTTCGTCGGGATGCTCGACAGCGGCCACGGCGATCTGTGGGCCTACGGCGGCGGCCCGGTCACCGCGCACCGCGAGAGCGACGGCTGGCGGCGGCAGGTGCCGACCGGCGTCGACCTCACCCTCGCGCGCTTCGCCGCGGTCGCGGTCACCGCGACCGACGTGTGGATCGCCGGCGAGCTGATGAGCGGCGGCGTGCTGCGCTACCGCGAGGCGCAGCCGAGCGGGGCCCGCTGGGAGCGCCAGCTGCCGGGCGCGAACGTCCAGCGCGTGCTGGCGCGGACGCCGACCGACGTCTGGGCCTTCAGCTTCGATCGCCAGGCGTGGCGGTGGGACGGCAGCAGCTGGACCGCGACGACGATCCCGTTCGACGGTGCGTCGATCAGCGCGGCGGTGCTGATCGGCGCGACGCTCTACGCCGCCGACTCGGCGAGCCAGACGGTGTGGCGCACCAGCGGCGGCGCCTGGGTGGCCCACGCGACGTGGCCGCCGACGACGTACGCCGAGGCGCTGGCCGGCACCGGCCCCGACGATCTGTGGATCGGCGGCACCGACCTGTACCACTACAGCGGCGGCGGCGCGTTCGACCCGGCGTTCGTGCCGAGCCAGGTGTCGCGCATCACCGCGATGTGGGCGGTCAGCCCCGACGACGTGTGGATCGCCGGCGAGCACGACAACGCGTTCGTGATCGGCCACCGCTCGATCCCCGGGCCGTTCGGGCCGCCGGCCTTCGTGGCGCTCGATGACGGCCCGCACCTCGGCGGGGCGCTGCGCGCGATGTGGGGCGTCGGGCCGGCCGACATCTGGGCCGTCGGCGACGGCGGCGGCCTGTACCACTACGACGGCCAGCGCTGGGCGCCGATCGAGCCAGCCACCGGCGCGGTCGCCACCGCGCTCACCGCGGTCGGCGGCGCCGACCCCGCGCGGGTATGGGCGGTCGGCGACGCCGGCGTGATCCTCCGCCAGCGCGACGCGCTGCCGCCGCTGGCCGCGCCGCCGTGCGCCGACGCGGTGGCGCTGTACTGCATGGAGAACATGCCGCCGCTGGTCGGCACCATCCCGGCCGGCGGGCGCGCGCTCTACCGCTTCGATCCGCCGTACCGCGCGTCGATCTCGCTGACGCTCGACGCGCGGGCGATCGCGAGCCCGCGCACGCTGGGGCTGCGCATCCTCGGGCGCGACCCCGACAGCGGCCGCTGCGCGCTCGGCGCCCCGCTGGTCACCGCGTCGACGCCGACCGCCAACCTGCAGGTGCCGACGCCGGGCCCGACCACGCCGCCGCTGGTGGTGCCGGGGCACGCGCCGGTGTTCATCGAGCTGACCGCGACGGGCGCGACCACCGGCACCGGCTTCGAGCTGTACCTCGGCTGCGCCAACCCGCCGTGACCGCCGGCGGCGCGGGCTACAGCGCGCCGCGGACGCCGATGGTCCAGCCGCCGGCGGTCGGCGCGATCGCCAGCCCGGCGTCGCGCTCGACGACGGTGTACGGCCGGTTCAGCACCACCAGCACGACGCCCGCGGCGATCGCCGCGCCACCGGCGATCGCGGTCGCGATGCCGAGGCGATCGCGGAACTGCGCGCGGTCGAGCAGATCGGCGGTGCCCACCGGCAGCTGATCAGGGCGGCACGCCACCTCGCCGCACTCGCGCACCAGCGCCGCCTGGTAGTCGCTGCGCAGCCCGCGCGCCGAGACGATCAGCGCGGCGCCGACGCCGCCCAGCACCGCGCCGCCGGCGGTCACCGCCCACGGCTTCCAGGTCGCCCAGCGGGTGCGGGTCACGGTGACGTCGACCAGCGCGCGCAGGTGGATCGCGATCGCCGGGTTGGCGCCCGCCGCCAGGCCCTCGCGGCGGGTGGTCGCGATCAGCCCGACGCCGTCGCCGGCGATGGTGTGCGGCCCGGCGCGCAGCCGCAGCGGGTGCTCGCCCGGGCACGCGCCGACCGGCTCGCCGTCGACGGTGATCGCCGCCGCCGGCTGATCGCAGGTGATCGTGACGGTGGCGATCTGCTGGGCCAGCAGGCGCTGGTAGGTCGACGCCTCGGCGAACACGTCGGCGCCCAGCGGCTCGGCGCCGTACACCAGCGCGCGCTCGAGGTTGTCCTGGGCGTCGAGGGGCCGGTCGAGGTTGATCAGCGCCCGCACCATGTTGAAGCGGATCGCCGGGTGATCCCAGACGGCGAGCGCCGCCTCGTACTTGGCCAGCGCCTCCTTGTCGAGGTTCTGGACGATCAGCGCGTTGCCCTCCTCGAGCAACGCCTGGGCCCGGGCCTTGGCGTCGTCGGAGACGCCGCGCGACCACGGCGTCTCGCCCGCGGGCGGCGCCGCGGGCTGGGCGGTGGCCGCCGACGCGACCGTCAGCAGGGCGAACGCGAACAGGACGCGGCGCATCGGTTTCCACAATAGCGCCGGGTGATGGCCCCGCGCTACCATCACCGCAATGTCGCTGCCGGGGGCCCGCACTACGCTGCTACCGATGGGCGTGGCCACCCCGGTCACCGCCGACGCGCGCCGGCGCTCACCGTCGATGCTGGGCGAGACCGTCGACTCCGGCGCCGGCCCCGCCGCGCGGTCGATCCTCGACGTGGTGCCGGGCACCCGGGTCCACCAGTTCGAGATCATCCGCGAGCTCGGCCGCGGCGGCATGGGCCAGGTGTTCCTGGCCCGCGACACCAAGCTGGCCCGGCTGGCCGCGCTGAAGTTCCTCGGCCTCGAGGGCGCGGGTTTCGTCGAGCGGTTCCTGGTCGAGGCCCGCGCCACCGCGCGCTGCCAGCACGAGCACATCGTCGTGATCTACGAGGTCGACGAGTGGCACGGCGTGCCGTACATGGCGCTCGAGTACCTCGAGGGCCAGTCGCTGGCCGACCTCGCGGGCGGCGCCGCGTTGCCGCCGGCGCGCGCCGTCGAGATCATGACCGCGGTGGTGCGCGCGCTGGTGCGCGCCCACGATCACCACCTGGTCCACTGCGACCTCAAGCCCGACAACATCTTCATCACCACCGACGGCGCGGTGAAGGTGCTCGACTTCGGCATCGCGCGGCTGTTCGCGCACAGCGACGACGCCGAGCGGCTGCGCGCGATGCAGCGCGAGCTCAAGCGCGGCCTGCCGACCGAGCTCTTGGTCGACGACCCGGCGGCGGTCGCCGGCACGCCACCGTACATGGCCTTCGAGCAGTGGGGCGCCGACACGATCGATCACCGCACCGATCAGTGGGCGGTCGGGATCATCTTCTGGGAGCTGCTGACCGGCCAGCACCCGCTCGGCACGCCGACGGTCCACCACATCCTCGCCGCGGTGTCGGAGATCGACGAGCCGATGCCGTCGATCGGCGGCGCGCTGCCGACGCTCGCGCCGGCGCTGGTCGCGGTGATCGACCGCTGCCTGGCCAAGAAGAAGGAGGGCCGCTTCGCCGACGCGCGGGCGCTGGTGCAGGCGCTGACCGCCGCCACCGCCGCCGCCGCGCAGCCGACCGCGGGGCCGCCCTACCCCGGCATGGCCGCGTTCCAGGAGGCCGACGCCGGGCGGTTCTTCGGCCGCGAGCGCGACGTCGCGGCGGCGACCGCGCGGCTCGGGCAGCAGCCGCTGCTGGTGCTGGCCGGCCCGTCGGGCGTCGGCAAGTCGTCGTTCGTGCGCGCCGGCCTGGTGCCCGCGCTGCGCGCCGTCGGGCGCTGGCAGGTGGCGATCGCCCGCCCCGGCCGCGATCCGCTGGCCAACCTGGTGACCGGCCTGGCGGCGGCGCTGGGCGACGTGCCGGCCGACACCGCGGCGCGGCTGCGCGACGAGCCGGGCCTGCTCGGCACGCTGCTCCGCGATCTGGCGCGCGCCCGCGGCGAGCTGGTGCTGGTGTTCATCGACCAGTTCGAGGAGGCGTTCACGCTGTGCGCCGACGCCGGCACGCGGCAGGCGTTCCTGCTGGCGCTGGCCGGCATCGCCGACGACACCGCCTCGCCGCTGCGGCTGGTGGTGTCGGTGCGCTCGGACTTCCTCGATCGCCTCGGCGACGTGCCGCAGTTCCTCGAGCGCGCCACCCGCGGGCTGATGTTCCTGCGTCCGCTGGATCGCGGCGGGCTGCGCGCGGCGATCGAGCAGCCGCTGGTCGGCACCGGGGTCCGCTTCGAGGACGGCGTCGTCGACGACATGCTCGACGCGCTCGACCAGACCGCCGGCGCGCTGCCGCTCTTGCAGTTCGCGGCGGCGACGCTGTGGGATCGCCGCGATCGCGAGCGCGGCCTGTTGACCCGGGCCAGCTACGACGAGCTGGGCGGCCTGGCCGGCGCGCTGGCCAGCCACGCCGAGGGCGTCATCGCCGCGCTGCCGCCGGCGCGGCAGCGGCTGCTGCGCACGCTGATGCTGCGGCTGGTGACGCCCGAAGGGACGCGCGCGCTGGTCGAGCAGCGCGAGGCCGAGCAGCTGGGCCCGCGCGACGAGATCCGCGGGCTGGTCGATCAGCTGATCGGCGCGCGCCTGCTGGCGGCCGAGCGCCACGGCGACGACGCGACGATCGAGCTGGTGCACGAGTCGCTGATCACGTCGTGGCCGACGTTGCGCCGCTGGCGCGAGGAGTCGGGCGAGGACGCCGCGTTCCTCGATCAGGTGCGCTCGGCGGCCAAGCAGTGGGATCAGCGCGGGCGGCCGGCGGGCCTGCTGTGGAGCGGCGACGCCGTCGACGAGATCCGGCTGTTCCGCCGCCGCTCGCTGGCGCCGCTGCCGGCCCGCGAGGACGCGTTCCTCGACGCCGCGCTGGCGCTGGCCGATCGCGCGACGCGCCGGCGCCGCCGGTGGATCGGCGGCGCGTTCATCGGCCTGGCCGCGCTGGTCGCGGCGGCGGCGGTGGCGCTGGTGTGGATCCGCGGCGCGCAGCAGTCGGCGCAGGAGCAACGCACCGCCGCGCTGGCCGCCGCCGACCGCGCGCGCGCCGCCGAGACCGAGTCGCGCACCCGGCTGCAGGCCTTCGAGGAGGCCGAGGCCCAGCGCAAGATCGCCGAGGCCGAGGCCGATCGCGCCGCCGCCGACGCCAGGGCCGCGGCGCTGGCCCAGGAGCAGGCGCAGTCGTCGCTGGTGGCGGCCCAGGGCGAGGTGGCGCAGAGCCGCGAGGAGCTCGAGGCGACCAACCAGCGGCTCAAGGCCGCGCTCGCCGAGGCCACCGCGGCCCGGGCCCGCGCCGAGGAGGCCACCCGCAAGTCGGAGCGCGCCGCCGAGGGGCTGCGCCAGGCGGTCGCCGAGCAGCGCGCCCGCGCCGAGAAGGCCGAGCAGGCCGCCAAGGGCCTGGCCAAGGTGCTGCGCTGATCGGGCGCCCCACCGGCGATCGTGACCGCCGGTTCGCAGCGCCACCGTGAAACCGCACAGCGCCGCGGCGCTGGCGCCACACCCCCGAAAACGCCCGACGGCGCCACCAGGGCGCCGTCGTGGGGGACGTTGCGGAAGGTCCGCTCAGCGGTGGCGGCTCGGCGGCGCGACCTCGCGCGGGGCCGGGGCCGGCGACGGCGCCGGCGCGCGGCCCGGGCTCAGCACCGGCGGGGCCGACGGCTCACGCGGCGGGGTCACCGGGCGCGGCGGACGCGGGGTCGGCGGCGGCGTGATCTCGCGCGGCGGCTGCGGCTGCGGGCGCACCGGGGCCGGCGGCTGGATCTCCCGCGGCGGCTGCGGCTGCACCCGCACCGGCGGCGGCGGCTGGATCTCCCGCGGCGGCTGCGGCTGCACCCGCACCGGCGGCGGCGGCTGGATCTCCCGCGGCGGCTGCGGCTGCACCCGCACCGGCGGCGGCGGCTGGATCTCGCGCGGCGGCTGCGGCTGCACGCGCACCGGCGGCGGCGGCGTGATCGGCCGCGGCTCCGGCTGCTGGATGACCGGCGGCGCCGACGGCTGACGCGGCGGCACCGACGGGCGCGACGGCTGGATCGGCTGCGGCTGGATCACCGGCGGCGTGTGCACGCGCGGCGGCGTGTACGGCTGCGGCTGGATCACCGGCGGCGGCGACGGCTGGCGCGGCGGCGTGACGATCACCGGCGGCTGCGGCTGGACGATCGGCGGCCGCGGCGGCTGCGGCTGGACGATCGGCGGCTGGTTGTAGCCGGGCTGGACGATCGGCGGCTGGCCGGTCATCGGCGGGCGGACGACCATCGGCGGGCGACCCTCGCCGCGGTGATCCTGGACGTGCGAGCGCGGCGGCATCCGGTCGGGCGTGGTCCAGTAGCCCGGGTAGTAGACGTACTGGCTGTTCGAGTAGTCGTAGTACGGCTGCACGTAATAGTAGCCCTGCTGCTCCTGGACCCAGCGGCCCGACACCCACACCCACTCGAAGCTGTTCCAGTGCCAGTAGCCGTCGATCCACACGTAGCCGTAGCCCGGCGACGGGGTCATGGTCTCGTACAGCGCCGGCGGCGGCATGCTGTTGGCGTAGGCGACCGAGGGCTCGCCGACGTAGATGCCGCCCGAGGCGTACATGGTCCCCGCGCTGGAGTACCCGTAACCGGCGTTCACGGGCTGTGCGTCGCGAACGACACAGGCCTGGGCCGCGAAGGCGAGACCGGCGATACCAAACCACTGTGCAAGGCGGCGCATCTTCATACATTCCTCCAGGACAAGGCTTCGACGGGCGAGCCGGCGAAGGATTCAAAGTCTAGTTGACGCTGCTCCCGACAACAAGTACTCAGAAAGCCCCATGAAAACGGTCTTCTCTGGGATCCAGCCGTCGGGTGATTTGCATGTCGGCAACTACATCGGGGCGATTCGTAACTGGATCACTTTGCAAGACCAGTACCGATCCTTCTTCTGCGTGGTCGACTACCACGCGATCACCCAGGACTACGCCGTCAAGGAGATGAGCCGGCGGGTGTTCGACATGGCGATCGACATCCTGGCGCTGGGCGTCGACCCGGAGAAGGCCACGCTGTTCGTCCAGTCGATGGTGCCCGAGCACACCGAGCTGTGCTGGGTGCTGAACGCGGTCACCGGCCACGGCGACCTCGAGCGCATGACGCAGTTCAAGGACAAGTCGGAGCACCAGCCGGAGAACGTCAACGCGGCGCTCTTCGAGTACCCGGTGCTGCAGGCCGCCGACATCCTCCTGTACAAGGCCGAGCTGGTGCCGGTGGGCCAGGATCAGGTGCAGCACATCGAGCTGGCGCGCCGCATCGCCCGCTCGTTCAACCACCGCTGGGGCAAGGTGTTCCCGGAGTGCGAGGCCAAGCTGACGCCGGTGGCCAAGGTGCTCGGGCTCGACGGCCAGCAGAAGATGTCCAAGTCGCTCGGCAACCACCTGCCGCTCGCGGCGATGGAGGACAAGCCGCTGCGCAAGCTGCTCGGCCGCGCGGTCACCGACGTCAAGCGCGTCGAGCGCACCGACCCGGGCGATCCCGACGTGTGCAACGTC
>Ga0075163_10004200_pt1 | contig 19317 bp, 22 predicted proteins | sample JI1023141ADNA_FD_71478 | JGI IMG/M metagenome (GOLD analysis project Ga0075163, IMG submission 71478) | Wastewater effluent complex algal communities from Wisconsin, to seasonally profile nutrient transformation and Carbon sequestration -... | ecosystem: Engineered > WWTP > Effluent > Algae...
TAGGGAACTTTGTTGATCATGTTCATGAAGCCTTTCTTGACCGCACTGGGGAGCTTCCCGCATTTAAAATCCTTAAAATCGCGGAGCGCTCAGACCTCTATTTTAAAGGGGAAAAGAAGAGAGTCATCCGCATTATAGGGGTGGCTGATGAAAGTAAAGAAACCCTGAAAGATTTTCTTAAAAAAAATAAGAAAAGGATAGGAGTAGACCATTTAGCTATTGGCTCTGAAATGGGGCTTTTTAAGGTAGATATTTATCGCGATGAAAACTTCCTTGAAAAGGGGAGAATTTATTGGACACAAGAAGGAGAAGCTCTCCTCCATAATATTTATGAATATTGGAGAAAACTTCATCTCAAGGAAAAATTTGAGCTCGTTGTGACAAGTGGTCCCCAGATCACAAGAGAACATAAAAAACTTTATCAGCTAGAGAGTCAATCGTGTGAAGAAAGACCCATCCAGTATGCCGAATATCGAAGACCTGAACTAGATGGGGGATTTCCATTAGAAATGGGACTTCTTCTTGCAAAAAATTGTCACAAAGATCGGTCTCATATTTTTTGTCTTAAAAAAGATTTACTTGCGCTCCTTACATCTTCTCTCCTTTTTTTAAACCAGTTGCCAGAGCTCTTAGAGCATCAATGCAGTTTAACGATCATAGGAAGTGAAGCACTTCTTCCTATATTAAAAAAAGGAGCAGAAACTATTGATTTAAAAAAAGATGTGTCAAAAGGAAAAGAATCCCGTATCGAGTGGAATATCCATGATGACTTTGGCCGGACCTTTCAAGGTCCCTTTTTAACACTCTCTGAAAAAAATGAAATATTTACCATCAAACGCTCCCTTTTTCCCTCTGTTGAAAGGATGATTGCCATAATTTTAGAGCTTCATGAAAAAGATCTGTCGCAAAAAAAAGAGTTATTGAGTAAAATGGGTATCTTCGCGAACCTAAGGATACATGAACTTGAGAATTAACAGAGAAATTCGCGCACCGAAAGTCCGACTGATTGGTAAAGATGGAAAGCAAATTGGAATTGTAAGTATTGCTGAAGCCCAGTCGTATGCAGAGCGAGACAGTTTAGATTTAGTGGAGATTTCGCCTAATGCGGTCCCTCCCGTTTGTAAGATCGTTGATTATGGAAAGTACCGTTACCAAATGACCAAAAAGGAACGGGAAAATAAGAAAGGGCAACATCAGGCCAAGCTTAAAGAGATTAAGGTGAAACCGAACATCGATGAGCATGACTTGCAGGTAAAAATTAAACGGGCCCGAGAGTTTATCGAAAAAGGGGACAAAGTACGTGTGACTTGTATGTTCCGTGGACGAGAAATGGCCCGCCCCGAATTGGGACAAAAAGTAGCGAATCGGATTGCTGAAGCGTTGCGCGATGTAGCACAAACCGAAGCACCGCCTAAGCAGATGGGACGTAATTACAGCTTAGTCCTAGCCCCCGTGGGGAAAAAAAGTAACAAGAGCCAGAATGGAGAATTGATCGACAATGAGTAAAATGAAAACTAAAAAAGCGATCCGGAATCGCTTTAAAAAGACAGGAACCGGAAAACTTATGCGGACAAAGCAGGGGAAACGACACATCCTGACAAAAAAATCACCTAAGCGTAAGCGTCAACTCGGGAAACAAACCGTAATGAGTGAATCTTATGCAAAAAAATATAAACGCCTAGCGTGCATGTCATAAGTAGGAGCTATCTAATATGAGAATTACAAATGCTGTCGCCTCAAGGCGTAGAAGAAAACGATTACTAAAAAGAGCTAAAGGGTTTGTCGGCGACCGAAAAAACCACGTAAGGCTTACCCAAGATGCTGTAATGAAAGCCATGGCTTTTAGCACCATGCACCGCAAAAAGAAAAAGAATGACTTCCGTCGTCTTTGGATTACTCGTATCGGTGTTGCTGCCAAAGCAACAGGGATTTCTTATAGCCGATTGATTCATGGGCTAACAAGAGCAGGATGCAAAATCGACCGCAAAATGCTTTCAGATCTTGCCATTCGTGACCCGAAAAGCTTTGGTGAAGTGGCAGAAACAGCCAAACAAGCCTTAGCATCATAAACTCAAAACTCAGGTTAATAGGGCCTCTTTGCGGAGGCTTTTTTTTTGATGAAGAAGCAGATCGAAGACCTTAGACAAGCTTTTCAACAGGAGCTTAAATTTGCTCAAAAGACAGCAGATCTCGAGCATCTCCGTATAAAATACCTTGGAAGAAAAAGTCCCATCCAAGCTTTGATGCAAGATCTTCGCTCTTGTCTTCCCGAGAAACGACCTGAGATGGGACAACTTATCAACACTCTTAAGGAAGAGGTTTCAAGTGAATTAACGATTCACTTTGAAGCATTAGAAGCAAAAGAGCTCAACCTGAGGCTTTCCGAAGAAAAAATCGATGTTACCCTTCCTGGACGGAAAAAAAACCTTGGGAGGAAGCACCCTCTATCTCAAATGCTTGATGAGGTCATTGAAATCCTTATTGGAATGGGTTTTTCTGTTCAGCAGTCATCCGAAATCGAATCAGAATATTATAACTATAGCGGCTTGAATTACCCTCCCGATCATCCTGCTCGGGACATGCAAGATACCTTTTACATCACTCCTGATATCCTCCTCCGCTCCCACACCACTTCCATCCAGCAACACATGATGGAAAATGCGCAGCCCCCTATTCGTATTCTCTCTGCAGGCAAGTGCTACCGCAATGAAACAATTACTGCCCGTTCTCATGTTTTCTTTCATCAAGTGGATGTTCTCTACATCGACAAAGATGTGACCTTTTCTGATCTTCTTAGGGCCAAAGAGGAGTTCTACACCAAAATTTTTAAGCAAAAGATTGAGCTGCGTGTTCGCCCCAGTTATTTTCCCTTTGTCGAACCTGGGATGGAGGTTGATATTAAATGTACCTCTTGCGCTGGTTCAGGATGCTCTCTTTGCAAACATACCGGCTATCTAGAAGTTGCAGGAGCTGGAATGGTCCATCCGAATGTTCTTGAAGCGGGTGGCATCGATCCCGAAGTTTACTCCGGTTATGCTTGGGGGGGAGGGATCGAGCGCCTCTTTATGCTCCGTCATGGGATTAGTGATATCCGCCTTTTCACAGAGAATGATGCTCGTTTCCTTTCTCAATTTAGCTAAGGGCTCATAGGAAATAAAAGTTTCTTGCTTTTTTGCCGAGGAATGGTTATCCTTCCTTTTTTAATAAGTTGCAGAAAGAGCATAAGTTCTGCAAATCATTGAATACGGAAGAGTGGCAGAGCGGCCGATTGCGTCTGTCTTGAAAACAGAAGTCCTGAAAGGGACCGGGGGTTCGAATCCCTCCTCTTCCGATTTACAGAGCAAACGGAAGAGGAGGGATCAATAACTCTTCAAAAGAAGAGTTACCCGACCCATCCAAAAAGCTCAAATTTGAAATTTCCTGAGTTTCTGAACTGGAACCAATATACACTCAAAACTCAGGTTATTATTTTTGATAGTACCTCAAAAGAATAAAATTATTCTTTACCAGAACAGTAGGGATCTGTATTCTACAATCCTTATAGCTCTATGAGGTATTAGTCATGTTGTGTACTTACAGTCCGACTCGCCCATTGAAAGAGCGGATAGAAGCGTTTGTGTGGAACACAGGGCGTTATTTTGTAGTCGCATCGCTAGTTAATGAGCTCTTTCTTTGTTTGATAGAGGTAGAAGATCTTTTTCCTGGTATCCTTGTTGGAGCAGCAGCAGCGCTAGCGCAGAATTTGACTCACGCCGTTGTACATATTGAAACTTATCATCACAAAGACTTTAAGAAAGAAGGGTGTCGTTTGCCTTACGCGATAGAGCTATGGATCGGGATGTTTCTTACCTATCAGCTCTCAAAAGGACTTTTAAAGATGTTTGATTATTCTGCGGGGAGGGGAGCAATTGTCCGTTTAGGAGCTCTTGCAATGATCTCAATTGCTCTCTATAATCAAGTGCAAAAAAGCTAAGGGATTTATGCTATACCTCTTCCAGTTCAAACCTAAGCCTTCAGCCTACTTCTTCTTAGAGACCAGGTGAAGCTTATGTTCAAAGAACGAATAAACAGCCACAAGGCGAGAAACCAGAATCGCGATATAAAACTGACCAATAATCCCTTCTAGAATTGCAAGGGTTTGCGCCACGTCTTGGACTGCTGTGATATCTCCATAACCAATTGTAAGAAGGGTCACAAAGCTAAAGTACATCATTTCTGAGAGGAGATGGCTATCAGTCATTGTTGCAGGAACCAAGTTTTGAAAATTGAACGATCCTGGAACAAGAAAAGAAATAAGGAGATAAGTAAAGGCAAAGCCAAAGGCGACCATAAAATAGGCGCAGACAACTCCACGAAGAGTCTCCATCCGAACACGGGCATTGATGACCACCTTTTTAATGATCGAAGTGGTGGTGATAAAGACAAAGATGATCGTAAAGATCAAAAAAAGAAGGGTTAAAGTCTGAGATTGATAGGCAAGATTCACCCACTGAACGATCAAAGCGGGAGCTGCCATGCAAGAGGAAATCATCTTGATTCTTTTCGAATGGTCGCAGTTAAAAATGGCGGAGACGAAGACAAAGACAAAGAAAATTTCCCAGATAGCCCTATAGATATGACCACGATCGTAGGGGCGGAAGATGAATAAGAGAATGAGTGAGATAAGAAGCTGTGTAAAATAGCCACTAAAAAGACTCACGCAGCTTGCAGAGCATTTCTTAAAAAATTTTCTCATACCCTCTCTATCTAACATCGAAAGGTTTGGGTCAAGAGGTATTTTTCTCCCCTTGAAAAACTATCTTTTTTGTACTAGGTTTAGATAGGGGGATGTTTATATGACAGCATACAGAGAGCCAACACCAATGGATGATCCTTTTCCAGGGGCAAGTAAAGTCCTAAAAAAGGAGCTATCAAAAACTTTAGAATCATTCTTTTATGACTTTGAGCATGCTGCGCAAGAAAAGAGGGTGATGTCAAGGCAACTTCATCTGAACGAAGAACTTATCCTTCAAAGATCGAAAGAGATCGGAGGACGTCTTTATCAGTATATGCAAGAGCTTATGGAAGCCTCTACCGATTATGCCAATGGGCACGGAAAAATCGAGATGGTTTATGAATGCTTAGAAATGGTGAGGGATGAGCTTAAATGAAGAAAGGGGCAAAAAACCAACTGATCCATGATCTCCAGTCGTTCCTTTGGCAGTTTGAGCAAGGAGGGTATACCCGTGAGACGATGTATACCGTCTTGGAAAGGCTCGAAAAGGTTCTTGAAAATGATGGTGAACTTCTCGGAGAGCCGGTCAAGCGGGACGTTGAGCAGATGATTCGGGACTGCCGCGCTTATGCCTTTGGGGGAGGAAACCCTAAAAAAGTGGTGAGCGATCTCGATAAACTTAGACAAGACTTGGAGAAATAATACCATTTGTAACTTTATTTTTTACGGATGGTATAAGATGGAACATGATGTGGGACCTAAAGAAATCCTTCAAGGGGAGATTCATGAATTTCTCACCGAGTTTGAAGCCTCAGAAGAGAGCGAAGATGCTATGAAAACCCTCTTTCCTCTCTGGCGTGATAATATCCTCAATCACTCCCGCGAAGTCGGAGGAGGCATTGAAAAGCAAATCAAAAAGCTCATGAATGTTTGCGAAGACTATGCGATGAATCGGGGGATGCTCGAGCGTGTCCGGATGGAAGCCGAAGAAACCCGCATCCGCTTAGGGCTCTAAATAATATTTGTGTAAACCTCTTCCTTCATGTATAGTAGGGTATTAATACCCTTACATAAAGACCTCTACATAAAGACCTCACGATGGAAGTTCAAAAAATTAAAATTACCCCTTTTCTCCCTTTCCTCATTCTCATTAGTTTCACCTCTTTTTTAAATCTATTGGCACGGACCATTTTTCCTCCGATGACCCCCTATATTTGTGATGAGATGAATTTATGTCATGGGGATACGGGAAACCTCTTCTTTATTATGTCGGTGGGGTTTGCGATCACCCTCTTTTTATCCCAGTTTCTTTCCTCAAAAATCTCTCATAAGACGACGGTGATTTTCTCGATTTTATCAACTGGCATTGCTTTGACGATTACCTCTTATTCGATTAACTTTCAGTTTTTTCGGATGGCGATTTTTGGAGTAGGCCTTTGTTCTGGCTTTTTTATCCCTTCGGCTGTAGCGATGATAAGGGAGACAGTAGCACGGGAGCACATGGGAAAAGCTTTTGGAATTTTTGCTACAGCGCAAAGTGTGGCCTTTATTTTAGGGCCGATGATCGTCAAACACCTGATTGAATTTTTCAGCTGGAAAGAAATTTTGAGTGGGTTTGGAGTTGGATCGAGTATGATCGGTTTGCTCCTTTTTTTCCTCTTTAAGCAGGGGAATCATCGGGGGATTCCTGTGACTATCAAGTTTATTCGGAGTGTTTTTTCATGGCCCTCTTTTTGGATTTTAATGATCCTTCTTTGCATAGCAAATGGGCTCAATATTGGGATCTATAACATGGCCCCAGACTATTTTCAGCGTCATAATCTTCTCGATAAAGATGCCGTGTATCAACTGACGGTCATTGCCCGATTTCTGAGCATTTTTACGGCAATTTTTGCAGGAGTTGTGGCTGATCGGTTTGGGCTTAGGAAATCGATGATGATTGCCTTTGTGATTTGTGGCACTTTGACCACACTCATCGGAGCAGTGAGCCCTTCTTCTTCTCTCATCCTTTTTACGATCCAATCTCCCATAGCAGTTTGTTTGATGCCTTTGATTCATTATGCGATTTCAACAATTGTTCCTGTTGATAAGAATGCGGCCATTATTTCTATTATCGCCCCTTTCGGGTTCTTGCTTGGGGCAGGAGTCATTCCTCAAATTTTAGGTTTTTTAGGGGATCTTAATATTTATGCCCCAGGGTTTGTTCTTTTCGGATTCTCTTCAATGATAAGTGGAGTGATTTGTGGGATGAACAAAGTTTATCGTCACGTGGAGTATAGTCAAATGAAAAGTGCTCCCCAGGTAGAATGAAAACCGGTATTCTCCTTGTCAATTTAGGAACGCCTGAAACGTTTCATCCTAAAGATGTCAAACGGTATCTCACTGAATTTCTAACCGATAGAAGAGTCATCGATCTTCCTCCCGTCAGAAGAAACCTCCTTGTAAGGGGAGTGATTATCCCAAAAAGGTATAAAGAATCTGCAAAACTTTACGCTTCTATCTGGGGAGAAACAGGTTCTCCTCTTCTTCATTATGGGAAAAAAGTCGCAACTCAGTTGCAAGAAAAGTTGGGAGAGAGCTATCAAGTTGAGCTTGCAATGCGGTATCAAAATCCTTCCATTGAAAAAAGGTTAAATCAGCTCAAATATTGTAGAAGACTTGTTATATTTCCTCTCTTTCCTCAATACGCTTCCGCAACGACTGGTTCAGTTCACGAAAAAGTCCTCAAAATCATCTCAAAATGGGAGGTGATCCCAGAGATCCGGTTAATTTCAAGTTATTGGGATCACCCTGCTTTTATTCAAGCCCATCTTGAAAAGGGAAAGAAGTATGATCTTTCGAAGTATGATCATATCCTCTTCAGCTATCATAGCCTTCCAGAAAGACAGATCAAAAAAGCTGATCCTACTGGAACCTGTTTGGTCAAAAAGGATTGTTGCAAAAACAATCCCCATTGCTATGCTGCGCAGTGTTATGGAACAACCATAAAGATTGCAGAGGGGCTAGGCATTTCCAAGGAAAACTGGACCCTCTCCTATCAATCCCGCTTAGGAAAATCTCCATGGATGAGCCCTTATTCCGACCATGTCCTGGAAAGGCTTGCAAGCGAAGGGAAGAAAAGAATCCTCGTATTTTCGCCATCATTTGTTTGCGATTGTCTAGAAACCCTCGAAGAAGTGCAGCATCAATACCAGAGCCTTTTCAAGGCAAAAGGGGGAGAAGTTCTTGATTTGGTTCAAGGGTTAAATGATCATCCTCAGTGGATCGAAGCAATAAAAAAGATCATCTTTGTAGACTAGACAAAATGATGAGGGAGGTCTAGTTCTTTAAAGTTGAAGCTTTTGTGGGAGTGGCGGATCAACGCTACATCAAGAGGGAAAAGAAAAATCTCTGCAGTGATCGTAGCGATTGCTTCAAAAACATGTCCCGCAAACGTTTGATATTCAGCATCTGAAAAGACCCCATGAGCATGGACAAACGGTTTTCCCTCTACATCAGAGATATTGCCACTTATCGTAATAAGCTCATAGTCGCCTTTAAAAAAGTGGTGTATATAGTCGTTTTTCTTAAGGTCAAAATAACCTAATTTGACATTTGTAACCCCTCCGATTCCTTGAAAATAGCCGCTAGGGATCCGGTTTTTTTCTACAAATTCTGAAAGGCAGCTTAAGAGTTCTTCTCCTGGCTCTATCTTTAAGATATAGCCTCTATTGGTATCGACAAATTTCATTCTTCTTTGACCTTGTGTCTTAGCGATTTAACTTCAGAATGTTTCCTCTTTTCTTCAAGGACCTTTTGCTTTACTTTGCGGGATCGCCGTTTTTTTTGCTGCCGAATTTTTTGAATTTCTCGTTCTTTTTTGGTTTTTTCTCCATGAATTTTTGCGGCAATTTTTTCGCAAAGATCTCTTCGAGCAAAGAAACGGTTCATCTCTCTAGAGCGGTCTTGTTGACACTTGATTTCAATTCCGGTGGGGATATGTTTGAGATAGACGCAAGAAGAGGTTTTATTGATTTTTTGTCCTCCACTTCCTGAGCCTAGAATGAATTTCTCAATAAGATCTTCTTCATAGATCTCAAGTTCTTCCATCCTTTTTTCTAAGGTCTTTCTCTTTTCTTTTGTAACAGGCATAAAGAATGAGTTTATCCTCCTTGTAATAAAAGTTGAGAAGCTTTTTTGATCCCTTCCCGAATCTTCAGGGTTTTCCCTATGCGTGATCCTTCTTTCTCCGCATGTGCAAAAGAGGGGTGGAAGGTTTTTTGATAAGAGAGGTGGGGATAAATCATTTTGACTTTCTGAATGAGCGTTTTTTCGATCCGAATGACTCCTCTAGAAGAAACATCTTTGGAAAGAAATCCTTTTGCAATTCCCCTGAAAAAAGCATTTTTAGCAGCGAGACCATTTAGGGGAGCTTCTCTAGTTTTCCAAAGATCTTCAAAGTGGTGGTTTAGAAAATGGAAGACATATTCGGCAACCTCTACATTGACCCTTTCTCCGATAATCTCTAAGTAAAAGAAGTGTTTCCCGTGATTAAAAATCGGATAGACAAAGAAGGTACGTAAAATTTCAGCGATTGCTTGAAGTTTTGCATTTGTCCGCTTGTCCTTAAAGATCCGCTTGAGCGTGGTTTCCTCCTCTGTTTCATGAATCGAGAGGTTGTATTTAATGAGGAGCTCTTTTGCCTTTTGAGTGGCAGATTCTGCTTCTTTTGTGTGATGACTTTCTGCAAGAGAGAGGAGTTTTCGGACTTTCTCAGCGATATGCCGTTTTTTTATCGCTTTTTCAATAGGAATCCGAGCGAAGGCTATCTCGGCTTGCCACCCATAACGGGTGCAGATCTCTCGAAACTCTTTTCCATGTGAGGGGACTCCTTCCCCATGTTCAAGATAAGTGATGTAGTGAGCAAGTTCGTGGCGGAGTAAATTTTTGATTTCCTCATCTTTTTCCAAAAGAAAGAGCTTATTGAGACCAATTTCATAGTGAGAAGAAGTAAAATAACCTAGGCGAGAAGGGTGATCAAAAATAACAAAATTCAAAGGATAGGAAGAGTTTTTCCAATAGAGGCGGGAGCGTCCTACCTTAAGTCCCATCTCTTCGCTTAGGATGATATAGGCTAATTTTTTGACTTTCGTTAGAAAAGTAAGAATTGTTCTTGAATAAAGAATTTCCATTGGACCTCAGAGGTAAATTTAGATATAACATAAGCGAGGTGTTTTTATGATGCAAACAAAGATCCGATTAGGGGTCCTTTTTGGAGGACAATCGGCAGAACATGAGGTATCGATCCGTTCTGCAAAGTCAGTGATTGAACACTTAAGCTCAGAGAAATATGATATTTTCCCAATTGGAATCGATAAAAAAGGGTCGTGGCACTTTCTCAAAAAAGAGCCTTTTCTCCTTTCCCTTAAGGAGAATTATTTACCGACGTTCAAGGAAAATGACCCCTATTTTCCTTTGATGGCTCATCAAGTTTCTCCAAGAGAAATTTTCTTTTCTCCTTGCCATTTGAAAAAAAAGTTTGATGTGATTTTCCCTATTCTCCATGGTCCTTTAGGGGAGGATGGAACCGTTCAAGGCCTCATTGAACTCGCAAATCTCCCTTATGTCGGTCCTGACCATCTTAGTTCTGCGATTTGTATGGATAAAGGGATTATGAAAGATCTTTTGCGCGCTTATGGACTTCCTGTTGCCAAATACGAGATACTCCATCACATCGATCCCATCGACGAAGAAGAAATCATCAAAGCCTTTGGCTTTCCTCTTTTTGTTAAACCTGCACAAATGGGATCCTCTGTTGGTGTTACGAAGGTGCATTCAAAGAAGGAACTCCTTCCCGCTATCAAAGAAGCTTTTCGATACGATGAGAGGATTTTGATTGAAGAAGGAATTATAGGGCGGGAGATTGAATGCTCGGTAATTGGAAATAAGGAGATTGAAGTCTCCCTTCCTGGAGAAGTGATTCCTTCTCATGAATTCTACTCTTATGAAGCAAAATATATTGATGAGAAGGGGGCTACTTTTGAACTTCCCGCAAAACTTCAGCCCAAGGAAATTAAAGAGGTTCAATCTCTTGCTATCCAAGCTTTTAAAGTGCTCCGGTGTGAGGGGATGGCACGTGCTGATTTTTTCTTAAAAAGTGATGGAACTCTCCTGATCAATGAGCTCAATACGATCCCTGGTTTCACTCCTATAAGTCTCTATCCTAAACTTTGGGAGATCAGTGGTCTTCCTTATGGACAACTGATTGATCGTCTTATTGATCTTGCTTTCTCCCGACATCAAAGGAGAGTTTTCTATAGGGAAAGGGGAGGAATCGAAAGATAAAGATTCCTCCAATGATCGATATAGAGCGAGAGAAAGTAACGATCAAATCACCTTAGAAGACTTGCAGATAGAGTTGAGATGATCTCTTTCTCACTAGCCAAAGAGATCGACTTTCGTTTCGCTTATTTCGAAGAGTAATCGAAAAAATTTAAATACTAGAAAAAAAGAAAAGCGTTTATTAGTAAAATATGATTCGAATGTATATATTTCGTTTAATATTTTTTATAATTATTTTGTTTTTATTTGAAAGCTGCGCTGCTTTAAAGAAAAGAAATGATCAGCCCGATTTAATGACAGTAGCTCCTCCTATTTCATCTATTGAAACGCCGAATTTTACGTCTGGACATTGGCCTGCTTATAATTGGTGGATAACCTTTGAGGATGAGCAGCTCACTGAAATGATGGAAAGAGCGATCGAAAATAATCCTGATCTCCTCTCTGCTATTTCCAGGGTCAAGGGTGCTAATGCCGCAGCGCAAAAAGCAAGAGCCCCTCTTTTACCACAGATAGGTGGGGAGTGCACTGATGACTACCAACATCTTAGTAAAGACGAACTTGTCCGTTTTCCTCCTTCTGCTGTTCCTGCGGTAGTCAATGAAATACAGCTCTCACTCAATTTCGAATATGAGATCGATCTTTTCGGGAAAAATCGAAACCAGTATCGAGCCGCGCTTGATGAAGCCCATGCTCAGGCGGCTGAGATGTCTCAATCTCTCCTTATGATCACAATGAGTCTTGCTGAAAGTTACATTAACTATGGGGCGAATCTCATCCATTTGCGGATAAGTCGTGATTTGGCTCAGGCTCAAGCTCTCTATCTTAAACTTATTGAGCATCGGTTTGAAAATGGTCTTGAAGATCTGAGGGCGGTTGATGGGGCAAAAGCTTCTCTTTTTGAAGCTGAGGAAAAAGTTCTGACTTTCGAGCAAAAAGTTGAGGTAGGAAAAAGTCAACTGAAGATCCTTATGGGACTCGGTCCTGATCATCCGATAGAGATTCATCCTCCAACGATTTCTTTTGAGAAACCTTTTCCAATTCCGAGTGACCTCCCTTTAAACCTTCTATCAAGACGTCCTGACTTAATGACTCAGGTTTGGAAAGTAGAGCAAGCAGCCCATTTGATTAAAGTGGCCAAAGCAGCATTTTTTCCGAATATCAACCTCAATGCATTTGTAGGACTTCAAAGTCTTCATTGGAATACCCTTTTTTCTCTCGATAGTTTTGCAGCGGCCATCGCTCCTGCCATTAATCTTCCCCTTTATACTGGAGGGAGCTTAAGCGGAGCCTTAAATGAGCAGTATGCGAACTATGATGCAGCGGTTTACAACTACAATGGAATGGTCCTCAAAGCTGCGAAAGAAGTTGCGGATCAAATCGTCATCTTGGAAAAAACAACTGAGCAAGTTAAACGGGAAAACGAGATCTTTTTAAAGATTATGGATATTTCAGAGCTGACGCGCAAACGGTATGAAAATGGAATCGATGATTATTTAGTTGTTTTGAGTAAACAAATCGATGTGATCCAGGAAGCATCGGTTGAAGTAGAAATGCAAAATAATCGGTATATAAGTGTATTGATGCTCATTAAAGCTCTTGGTGGAGGGTATGGAGAAAAGTAAACAAAAAAGAATGTTAATTTATACAGCCACCGGCTTTATCGCGATGGGACTTATTGCCTTTATTTATTGGCTTGAAGTCCTCCGTTTTGAAGAATATACCGATGATGCTTATGTCCATGGGAATATGGTTGAAATCACCCCTCAAGTTCCTGGGATTGTCACATCTATCAATGTTGACGATACCGAATATGTTGAGGAAGGGCAAGTACTCATCCAACTTGATAAAACAGACTATCGTCTAGCCTATGAAAAGGCGAAGCATTCTCTTGCAGAAACAGTGCGCTCTGTCGTTCAAATGTTTATCCAAGTCGAAGAGCTTAGAGCGGAACTAGAGCAAAAAGAAGCTGCACTTTTTCGGGCTGAAAAAGATTATCAAAATAGAGTCAATCTCGTGGAGATTGGGGGAGTATCGCGTGAAGAGTTTGAACATGTTGAGGCCAGCTTTGCTTCTGCAGAGGCAAGTCAGAAAGAGAGCTACCATGCTCTTCAAGGAGCCATTGCACGAGTGCAGGGGACTAATATAGAGACACATCCCAAAGTTAAAAAAGCTGCTGATCTTGTTCGAGATGCCTATGTGAATCTAAAACGGTGTGATATCTTAGCTCCTATGAGTGGGTATGTTGCACAAAGAACAGTCCAACTGGGGGAGTATGTGAATCTTTCTGAGCCCCTCCTTACCGTGATCCCCTTAAATGACCTTTGGGTTGATGCTAATTTTAAAGAGATTCAACTCTCAAAAATGCGTGTAGGTCAAAGTGTAAAGATGACCTCCGATATCTATGGGAGAGAAGTTGTTTTTATCGGGAAAGTGATTGGAATTAACCCGGGGACAGGGAGCGTTTTTTCAGCGCTTCCCCCGCAAAATGCAACAGGAAACTGGATAAAAATTGTTCAGAGAGTTCCGGTCAGAGTGAGTTTAGATCCTCAGCAACTCAAAAAATATCCTCTCTGGCTTGGGCTCTCTATGGATGTCACTGTCGACATTCATGATATCTCAAGTGAGATGCTCAGACAAAAATCAAAACTTAAACCGATTTATAAAACCAAGATCTATCAAAAACAAGAAGAGGGGGTTAATCCTATCATCCAGGAAATCATTCAGGATAACAAATGACTGAGACTGAAAAATGTCTATCTGGAGCTCATTTATTTATAGGGGCAATAGCTCTTTCTCTCTGCACCTTTATGCAGGTTCTGGATTATTCCATTGCTAACGTTTCCATTCCCTATATTGCTGGAGATTTAGGGGTAGGTGTCAACGATGGGACATGGGTGATTACAATGTTTGCAGTGGGCAATGCGATTTGTCTTCCCTTGACAGGTTGGTTTACTCGCCGCTTTGGATCCATTCGAGTCATGGTTTTTTCGGTTTTTCTTTTTACCATCATGTCATGGCTATGCGGCCTTTCTTTGAGCTTTGAGATGCTTGTGATGAGCCGTTTTATGCAAGGGTTTGTAGCAGGTCCTTTGATTCCTCTTTCCCAGAGTTTGATGATTATGAGCTTTCCTAAGGAGAAGAAAAATCTTGCACTGGCTATTTGGAATATGGTGGCAGTTGTAGGCCCCATTGCAGGACCTATTCTGGGAGGATATATCACCTATGATTATTCTTGGCCTTGGATCTTTTTCATCAACATTCCCGTAGGGATTTTTTGTACTTTTACAATCCGCTCTATCTATAAAAAAAGAGAAACACCCATCGAAAAAATCCGTGTAGATAAAGTGGGGATTTTCCTCCTTACCTTTGCCGTTTCAGCGCTTCAAATTATCTTAGATCAAGGGGAAGAGCTCGATTGGTGGCGCTCCAATCTAATTATGACACTTACAGTCATTTCTATTATTTCATTTACCTTTTTAATCATCTGGGAGTGTACGGTAGAAAATCCCATTATTGATTTAAGGATGTTTAAGGATCGGAACTTTGCATTAGGAACCGTGATCACTTCCCTTTCCTATATGCTCCTTTTTGGTACCATTGTTATCTCTCCTCTTTGGCTTCAGGAGATGATGGGGTATACAGCATATCTTGCAGGACTTGCTGTCTCCACAATGGGGATTATTCCTTTCTTGACTGTCCTCTTTGTTGCAAAACTTATGGATAAGATTCGGTTGAGATACCTCGTTATGCTTTCCTTTTTTATCTATGGCGCTGCAGTTCTTTACTTTACAACCTTTACAACAGCTGTGACGTTTAGAGAGGTTGCATTATCCCGCCTCTATTTTGGGATGGGGATTTGTACATGGATGGCTCCTTTAACAGCGATTAGTTTTGCCCATATTTCTAATGAGAAGCTGGCGATGGGTCAGGGGATGTTTCACTTTTTCAGAATTTTAATGGGAGGGATCGGAACTTCCATTTTTGTGACGATTTGGACAAGGAGAGCGATCCATCACCATAGTAACCTTGTGGATACAATTAACCCTTTCAATCCCAATAGTAAAGCGCTCTTTGCTAACCTTAAGCGGTATGGGCTTCAGGGAAAACAAGCTTTGACCGTTGTCGATGATATGGCTTGGAAACAGGCTTATATGCTCTCGACAAACGATATCTTTTGGGTTGCAGGATGGTCCTTCTTTCTCTTTATAGTTCTTGCCTTTCTCTTTAAGAAGCGCTCTCAGAATAAGGTGGCTCCTTTAGCTGCTTCATAAAAAGAATCAGTCCAGCGATAAAGGAACAAATCACCCCTGCATAAATGGGCAATGTTATCCCAATTGCCATAATAAATCCCCCTCCTAGAGCTGTAACTCCTTCAGCAAACACCTGAATCGACTGATTGGTTCCCAGCGCTTGTCCCTGAACTTTTTGGCCTGCACGATCAGAGACCATGAGAGCGGGGAAAGCAAATCCCATTGATTGAAAAAAGCCTAGAGGGAGAAGGGTGATTAAGAGGACCCAAGGGGAGGAGGGGATGACGAAAATCCAGTAAGCAATGCATAGACAAAAACAACCTATGCGCATGATTTGCCTTGAGGTCCACCAAGTAGAAAGTCTCTTGAAGAAGAGAGGGGCAATCATAAAAGGGATCGATAGATAAGCATTGATCTCTCCTAGTCGGGAAACAGAAAAGAAGAATTTTGCGACCAAAAAAGCAGTAAAAAAATTTAAGAAGAAAAAGATAGCAAGAAATACAAAAAGGTTAGCGATATAAATCGTTTTAAGCCCTTTAAATTTTAGCCCATCCATAAAACTTCGTGTCATCGATTTAACCGAAATATTCACTTCAGGATCGGGGAGGTGCGTTTCTTTAAAAAGTTTAAGGACAACGAAAAACCCAATAAGACTTAAAAGTGCAGCGCCCCAAAAAGGGGTATCAAAATGGAACCAGTTCACAAGGGAGTGATCTGCAAGTTTTCCACCAATAAGAGGGCCAAAGAAAAAGGCAGTACTACTTAAAGAGACAAGCCATCCAAAGTTTTTTGTTTTTGCTTCCGCATTTTCACTAATATCAGCGATAGCAGCCTGAGCGATGACGATGTTGCCTTCTAAGAGTCCACTTAAAAATCGGGAAATAAATAAAAGAGTGGGGAGTGTAAAGGCCACTGAAAATGCTGATCCTAAATAGGCAGGAATCACAATAAGTAGGGAGATCAAAAGGATAGGTTTTCTTCCATATTTATCCGATAACTTTCCTAGAAGAGGAGACCCCACAAACTGTCCCAAGGGATACATTGCGAATAAAATTCCCAGTAAGATCCGCCTAACCCCTTGTGTGGTATCAAAAGGGAGAAAAGGGTGGGCAGGATCCATAAAGAGGGGAGGGAACAAGGGAATCGCTAGTGAGAATCCTAAGTATCCTAAAAAAAGGACCGTTAAAACAGGGAATAGACGTTTCGTTGAAGACATATCACTAGATTACATAAGAATATCTTTATACCCAAACAACTTCGAAACTTAAGCTTGAATGCATTAATCATAAGTAACTTACTATTAGTAATATAGTGTTACTTATGACCGGTAGAGGATGTTGTTTTGATACTGCTGAAAATAAAACTTTTTAAGTTATTGATTTATAATTACTTATAAAAGTAAGGCTAATCAGAAAGATTTTAAATGATTTAACTTGTTAATAATCAAAACAATAAAAATTAGTTAAATTATATAAACATTTTTTTATATTTTTTAAACATTAAATTTGATATAATATTAATTATAAAAAATTAAAAGAGGGTATTATGACAACTATTACAAAATTTCATACAACTTCTAATTCTTATAGTGGACAAATCATTGAAGATTTCGAAACTCCAGCGAATCCTTCTCCGTCAGGGCAGGCAAACTTAATCTCTGGTGGACTCCAAGAGGGAGGGGAGAAGGCAGCTGCTCTTGCCAAAAAAACGGCTTATATTTGGCTTGAAGCTAAAGTGGATGATCCTGCGCTAACCAGTAAAGAGAGAAAAGAGGACAGAGAAGCGAATATTGAGATCCTTAAAGGTGTAGGCTATGATGTGAAGCTATTTGAATCAAGTCGACAGTTTTTTAATGGCATCAATGAAGCACAAAATAATGGAGAAAATATTGATCTCCTTATTTTCAGTGCTCATGGCAGCCCAAGTAGATGTGGTCAATTACAAGTAAGGGGAGAAAAAATCGTTTCTAATGATTCTACATTAACTTCTGAAGAGAAAGAGTTTGGATTTGAGTCGATAAAAAAAATTATGGCTAAAGATTCCATTGTTGTATTTAATTCTTGTTTAACAGGAAACAAATCAGTTCAAAATAATATTGCAAAAGTTTCTTCGCTTATTTTCTCTTCTTCAACAATTTTTGCTCCACAATGTGTTATATATTACGATCCCATGTATCAGTATGGAGAAAATCTTGCAAAAGAACTTTTTTTACAGTCTGTGCTATTCACTCGTTTTGATGAAGAGGCAGGAATGATCCCCTGTTTTCCTACACAATATGTTCGTGGGGAAGAAGTGACAAAACAAGAAGCAGAACCATATGTTCCTCCAAGCAGTGCAGGAAGAAGGCCTTTGATTAACCTCGTTAATAGCGTCATAGCAACGGGTGTTGTGGCATTTGTAGGCATAGGAGCTTGGTATTGCTCTAAGTGTTGCGCTTAAAGGGTAGAAGGAGCTTTTTGAGCGATTCGATTATAAGCTTCCGCAGCTAATTCTTCTTGGTTTAATTGGGTTAACTTTTGAGCAGATACTTGAAGATTTTTTATCGAACACTCTGGGTGTCTGATCATCATTTTTAAGTAGATCAAGGTTTGATCATGATCCTTTATACTTAAGTAATAGCGGACAAGATCGATACAGGCAGTCAAAGATCCTTGTGCAGCTGCTTGTTTGTAAATGGCGGTTGCTTTACCTCTATCAATAGATGCATAGTGTTGTGCATATTGGACCATAAAAAATAGCCGATCATGAAGCTCAAAGGAAGGGTCATTCCAGTAGATAGGGAGATGATTAGGCTGTGTTTTTAATGTTTCTAGTCCCATTCCAAATTTAAACTGAGGATCCTTTTTAGAAGAGACAAAGACTTGAAGGTCCTCAATTTTGGATCGGGTTATAGGATTAAGAATAATTGAGTGGGAACGTATACAGTGTTCAAAAAATTTTGCCGCATCAAAGAAAAACTGATGTTTTTCTTCAGTAATTACACAGACATAGTAGTCTAAGCCTTGGTTAAATCTCATCTCCTGCAGAGTTTCAAAGGAATCCTGAGAATAAAGTTCTATCTCTTTGAGATTAAAAGAAATAGAAGGTGTCACTTGACTCATAGCACACAACCTTTAAAATTTTTTCTTTCTTTAAATGTAAGTTTAAGACAGCTTTTAATAACAAAATACTATCATAATGTCTGAATGAAGAAAAGCAATTTTTAGAAGATAGTCCTTTCCTCTTTTTCTCTCATTTCCTATAAGGAAGGTATGGATTTCTTAAAGGATCAACTTAAAAAATTTGTTACTGAAAGAGAATGGGATCAGTTTCATAATCCTAAGAACCTTGTTCTTTCTCTGATTTCTGAAACGGGAGAGTTAGCTGAAATTTTCCGCTGGCTGACTTTAGAAGAATGTGAGAAGGTGATGGACAATCCCGAAACTGCGGAACATATTAAGGAAGAGATTGCCGATATCTTTAACAACCTTCTTCTCCTTGCTATGAAACTTGATGTCGATCTTCTTGAAATTTCTCAAAAGAAGCTTGAAATGACAGCGGCAAAGTATCCTACTCAGCACTGGAAGGGACGCGCCCGCCAGGTCTAATGCCAATCTTAAGGTTCTTCACAAAATAATCAGTTCTTTTTGGTATAATCACTCACCTTACGCACGCAGAATGGAGGATAAGTGTATTCTTTTGATCCCCAGTGGCTTAAAAAATGCTCATCCTATTCAAGGATTGTGCTTTTTATAAGCCACTGAAAATCAAAATAAAAGCATTCTCCTCTCATTCTGCGTGCGTAAGGTGAGTTAAAATGGCCCTCTCTTTTGCAATATCAAGAGCATATCCGAAAGGGATCTATTAGAGAAAACCTCTACAATGTCTATACAGCGATTCCCGCTGTGGTATAATTTGGGTGTAACTAAAAGTGGTGACAAGTAAATTTTTTAATCGTAGAGATATCGTTATTTTTAGCAGGAATTGCTAAGGAGCGATCGAAAAGATGCGCCGGGCTCCATGTCCTTCGGCATGTCCCCAGCCGCCCCTCTT
>Ga0075163_10004201_pt1 | contig 19316 bp, 16 predicted proteins | sample JI1023141ADNA_FD_71478 | JGI IMG/M metagenome (GOLD analysis project Ga0075163, IMG submission 71478) | Wastewater effluent complex algal communities from Wisconsin, to seasonally profile nutrient transformation and Carbon sequestration -... | ecosystem: Engineered > WWTP > Effluent > Algae...
TTGGCGCGTTGCGCGCCCGCGAGCAGGGTGCCGAGCCGGGTCACATCGGCGGGCAGATGGTTGAGCGAAGCGATATGCCTGACGTTCTCCGCGGCGCGGAGCGAACGCTCCTGGGCGAGGGTCACGATGATCAGGAACTTCCTTGAGGACGAGGCGACCGCCCAGAGTTCGCACTGCTCGATCACGGGAATGCGAAGAGAGAAGAGGATATCGCGCTGCAGTCGCAGGGTGTCGTCGCAGACCACGACCTCGAGATTCGGTGTGTACACGCGCTCACGGGCGATGTGGTCGATCAGTTCCGCGGTGGGCTGGGCGTTGCGATAAGCGGGAACGATGGCGCCGAAGAGAAAAAGCGCGGTGCCGAGAACCGAGACCGCGCACACGGCCACCACCGTGCCCACCCGCGGACGGATGGCCGAGACGACGGTGGCAAGGCCGGCGAGAACGAGGAACGCGCGCATCGCCATCACGATCGAGGGCGCGGGTGCGTAGGGAGCAGGGAGCATGGGGAACGCGGCGGCGGCGAACATCAGGACCGCGGAAAGCCCGGCCACCGCCCTCAAGGTCCGCGACAACGGCGCCCCCAGGGCCAGATACGCGCCGATCACGATGGCGAGAGGCGGCAACAAGGGCAGCAGGTAATAGTCGATCTTGCCCCGCGACAACGAAAGAGGCACGAGCATCAGCGCCGACCACAGCAGGAGCACGCGGAGAATGCGCGGCGACTCCGGACGCCACGCGAAAGCGAGGGCGGGCACGGCCAGGACGGACCAGGGCAAACCCTCCGCCGCGTACACCGGCAGGTAGAACCAGAACGGCTCGGCCGCGTCGTAGGTGCGGGCGGCGAAGCGCTGGAAATTTTCGCGGAGGAAGAACCACTTCAAAGGCTCGATCCCTTCCCGCAGATAGACGAAGCCGAACCAGGCGAATCCCACCAAGAACGCGGCGAGGGTCCCGAGGAGCCCCATCGGGTTGAAGATCCGGGGAAGGCGTCGTTCGATCAAGGCGTTGGCCAGGAGCAGGGCCCCGAAGAAGATCCATGCGATCGGACCTTTGGTCATGAAACCGAGGCCGAGCACCGCGCCGCACAGGACGAGCAACCGTGGCCGGTTGGCAGTCTCGCTGCTCAGATAGAGGGCGCCCGCGACGAGAGTGAGCAGGGTGAGGAGCATGTCCGACATGGTGAGCCGGGCGAAGCTGACAAACGCGTAACTCGTGCCCAGAATGGTAGCGGCGAAGAACGCCGCGGCGTTCCCCGATTCCGAGGGCCGTCCATCGGGAAGGGGTGCGATCAACCGCCGGGCCGCGATCCAGGTGGCGAGGAGAGCGGACAGGGCCAGAAGCCCGGCCACGAGGCGACCCGCGAAAAGGCTGGGGCCGAAGAGGTCGAAACTCAGAGCCAGCAACCAGTAGGTGAGCGCCGGCTTGTCGTAGAAGGGCAGGCCCCGGTAATAGGGAACGAGCCAGTCGGAGCGCTCCACCATGCCACGCGCGGCGTCGAGGAAGTAGATCTCGGCCCGTTCAATCGGGGCATCACCAAGGCCGATGAAGTAGGCCGCGGTGGCCAGGCCCAGCAGCAGGCCGGGCCAAAGAAGTGAGCGGCCCGGGTTCGGAGAAGCGGTGGGATTCAAGGAATCGAGAGGTCAGGAGGCGGCGGGCGACGCTTTCTTGAGGTGCAGTTGACCACAGGCGGCGAGGACGTCCTGGCCCCGTGGTTTGCGCACCGAGACCGGCACACCCGCATCGAGGAGGATGCCTTCGAACCGGGCCACCTGGGCCTTGCGCGGCGCTTCGAAGGGAATGGGGCCGGCGGGATTGAGAGGAATGAGATTCACTTTCCCGTTGCGGCCCCGCAGCAAGCGCGCGAGGGCGTGAGCGTGTTCGTCCTTGTCGTTCACGTCGCGCAGCAGGACGTATTCGTAGGTCACCCGCCCCCCCCGCGGCGACGGATACGAGTCCGCGGCCGCGATGACATCCTTGAGGGCGTATTTGTTCTCGATCGGCATCAACTCCGCGCGCAGCTTGGAGGTCGGCGCGTGAAGGGAGATGGCGAGATTCGGGCGCACCGGCTCGAGCTTCAGTTTCTCGAGGGCGGGCAGGATGCCCACGGTGGAGAGAGTCAACTTCTTGGGTGTGATGGCGAAGGCGGCGGGGTCCATGAGGATGCGAAGAGCGGCCATGGTGTTCTCGTAGTTGAGGAGCGGCTCCCCCATACCCATGACCACCACGTTCCATGGCCGCTCATCCTTCGGCGAGGCGGCTTTGGCATCGGCCATGACATGGGCCACCTGGGAGAGGATCTCCGCCGCCTGCAGATTCCGCTTGTAGCCGCTGATGCCGGTGAGACAAAACGCGCACTTCACCGGACAGCCGGCCTGGGTGGAGATGCAGATGGTCTGGCGTTTCGTTTCGGGGATGTAGACGCTTTCGATGGTGGCGCCGTCATCGCAACGGAACAGCGACTTGATCGTGCCGTCCGTGGAGATCTGCCGGTCGGCCACGGTGATCCAGCGAACCTCATGTGTGCTCGCAAGCTTCGACCGGAAGTCCACCTTCAGATTGGTCATGGCCTCGATGCCGCGCACGCGCCGCGCATAAAGCCAGGAATAGATCTGGGCGGCCCGGAAGGCCGGCTCGCCCAGAGCCTTCATCAGGCCCTCGATTTCGGCCAGAGAAAGGCCGAAGAGGTTCTTCAAGGCAGCGTGGTTCACAGGTTCTTATACTCGACCGGAGCCTGGACTGCTTTCTTCGCCCAGCCGAGCGAGCAGCCGCTCACGACCCCAGGCCGCGTGTTCGCGCACAATCGGATCATCGTCTCGGAGCAGGCCGTCGAGCAGAGCCAGGTGCTCGCGGGAGCCGGCGTTGCCGATGGCCACCGCGACATTGCGCAGCAGGCCGCGGCGTTTCGATCGCTTGATCGGGTTCCGTCGAAATCGCTCCTGGAATGCCTCGGTCGAGATCGTGGCGAGTTCCTCGAACGAAGGCGCCACATTGCCTGGTCGTGGCTCGAAGGCCGGGCCACCCGAGACCCGCCGTTTGCGATTCCAGGGACACACGTCCTGGCAGATGTCGCACCCGAACACATGTCGGCCCATCGATCCCCGAAGCACCGGATCGATGGTGTCCTTCACCTCGATGGTGAGGTAGCTGATGCAGCGGCGCGCATCGAGGACGTAGGGTTCGGGAAAGGCCTGGGTGGGACAGGCGTCGAGACAAGCCCGGCAGGATCCGCAAATGTCGGTGGTGGGCGCGTCCGGCTCGAGATCGAGATCCGTGATCAGCACTCCGATGAAGAACCATGACCCCAGGGTCTGGTTGAGCACGCAGGTGTTCTTGCCGTAGCTGCCGAGGCCCGCGGCCACCGCGTACGCCTTCTCCGCCACCGGGCCGGTATCGACATAGGCCCGCGATTCGAAAGTCCCGAAGACCTCCCCGAGCGATCGTCGCAAGGCCTCGAGACGTGCGCGCACCACATCGTGATAGTCATCGCCCCAGGCATAGCGGGCGATCCAGGCCGCCCCTTCGGGCGCGCTCGTCGAGTAGGCGTGGGGCGTGTCGTACTGAAGGGCGGCCACGATCACGGAACGGGCCCAGGGAAAAGCAGTCGTGAGATCGGAGCGGCGGTCGACCTGAAGGGTCAGGTAATCCATGGCCCCCGCGCGGCCGTCTTCTACCCAGCCTTTGAAATGGGCGAGAACGGGAGGGGCGGTAGCGCTCGCCACACGGGCCTCGTCGAACCCTGCGGCCAGGGCGTGACGCCTGGCCAGGTCACGGCGGGCGAGCGGCGTCTTCGGATCGTCAGTCAAGGGAGAGGGGGGGTTCAAAGTTAGAATTTCGACCTTCCCCTGCCCGCGAGCATACTGAAGGTCAGAAAAACCGCGGGCTCACGCAAGGACCCATCGATGAACTCCGTCTCTATCAAGCTCGCCGGCCGCCTCGTTCTGGCCCTGTTGTTCGTGTCGAGCCTGCCCGGGCTGTCTCTGGCTCAGGATCCGCAGACCTCGGCCACCCCGATGGACGAAAAGGCGCGACAACGCGCCGAACGGGAGGCGAAGAAGGCGGCCGAGCAGGAGGAGAAGGCACTGAAGGCCGCGGCGGAGAAGGAACGAAAAGAGGCTGAAGCGGCGGCCCGCGAGCGGGAGAAGGCCACGGCTCGCCTCGCGCGCGAAGAGGAAAAGCGCCGGGCGGAGGAGGGCGGCGCCGCGACGACCGGGCCAGCTGTTGCCGCTCCCATTCAAACCGACGGCGCCCTGACCAAGGAACAGGAGCGGATCCAGAAGGCCGAAGAAAAGGCCCGCCTCGAATCCGAGAAGGCCCGCCAGAAGGAAGAAGAGCGCCGACTCGCCCAGGATGCGAAAGACGCGGAGCGCCGGCGCAAGGACGAGGAGCGCGCCCAACGCGAGGCCCTGAAGGCACGCGAGAAGGAAGACAAGGCTCGAGCCGAGGCGCTTCGCAAGGAACAGGAAGAAGCGGAAAAGGCGGCGCGGCGCGCGGCCGAAGGCCTTCCTGCAGAAGCGCCCCGACCGGCGGAAACCGCCACCGACACCCAATTGCCCACTCCGGAACCGGGAGTTCCCTTGAGCAAAGAGGAGGAGAAGCGGCGGCGAGAATTGGTAAAACAGATCGAAAAGGCGCGGGCGGAACGCGACCGCCTGAATCGCGAGGCCGAAGAAGCCGAGCAAGTCGCTCGCAACGCGCGGACCGCGGCGAATGAAGGCCAGCGGACCTATGAGGCGCTCGCCACCGGGCTGGAGGTGGAGGACGTGGCCCCGGTGCTCACTCCGGTCGAGGAGGGGCCCAAGAAGAACCGATTCGTGACCAAGGCCGACGTTCGTGATCCTCAGGCCGCCCCCCAGGCCGCTCCCGATCCCCTCCGTATCGCCCTTGATCTGCGGAACGCCGACCCCGAGATCCGGGAAAGGGCGGCCTTCTCTCTCGCCTCCCTCGGACCCGATGCGCAGCCCGCCACGCGTGCCCTCATGGCCGCGATGACCGATGCCAACGCCGCGGTCAGGGTGGCCGCGGCCCAGGCGCTGGGGCGGATCGGACCAGGCGCCGCCCTCGCCTTCGCCCCGCTGTCCGCAGCGCTCACCGACCCCGATCCCGCGGTGAAGAACGCGGCCCAGGCCGCACTCCTCGCCATCCAGGGCGGCCGCTAGAACTCCCGACGGCCCTCGAGCGCGCGCGACATCGTCGTCTCATCCGCCCATTCGAGGTCGGAGCCGGCGGGGATGCCGGTAGCGATCCGGGTGACCTTCACGCCGAGGTTGCGAAGCAGGCGGGCGAGATAGATGGCGGTGGCTTCGCCCTCGACCGTGGGCGAGGTGGCAAGGATCACTTCGGTGGCGAGCCCTTGCCGGACACGGTCGAGCAGACCCTGAATCCTCAGTTCGTCGGGGCCGATGCCCTGGATGGGCGACAAGGCTCCGTGCAGAACGTGATACCGGCCCCGATATCCCCCGCTCCGATCCACCGCCATGATGTTGCCCGGCTCTTCGACCACGCACACCACCGTGTCGACGCGGGTGGGGTCGGTGCAGATCGAGCACACCGCCCGGTCGGTGAAGGCGTTGCAGCGCTCGCACAGGCCGATGCTGTTCGACAAGGTCTCGATGGCGAGGGCGAGACGCTTGTTGTCGTCGGCCCGGCCCTTGAGGAGAAAGAACGCCACCCGTTGAGCCGACTTGGGCCCGAGCCCGGGCAGCCGACGCAGTTCTTCGATCAGGCGGGCGATGGGTTCGGGGTAGTCCATTTGGGGTTCGGGTTCATAAGTCTAAGGGGCAGGTGTATCCTTCAGGCCGGTCTCATGGCGCGGCTTCTGCCTCTTCCGGGGCGAGAGGCTCTTTTTTTCGTACCCGAATAGCGTTGCGAGCTTGAGTCTTTAAGGAGTATTGGATGGCTGGGCCCGATATTGTCATGTACGAGGTGGAGTTCAACCAGATCAAAACGATCCTGGCGAAACTCCGCACCGACAGCAACGCGCAAGTCGTATTTCTGGTCGACAAGAACGGTCAGCAGATCGCCACCGCCGGCGACGTCGAGAACATCGACGCCACGTCGCTCGCCTCTCTGACCGCCGGCAACGTGGCCGCCACCGACGGTCTCGCCAAGCTGATCGGCGAGAGAGAGTTCTCGATCCTCTTCCACGAGGGCGAGAAGGACAACATCCATATTTCGATCGTGGCCTCGAGAGTCATCCTCGTGGTCATCTTCGACGAACGGTCTTCCCTGGGCCTGGTTCGGCTGCGGGTGAAGCGCGCCTCTGCTGAACTCGCCGAGGTCTTCGCGGGACTCCTGGCCAAGATGGAAGTCGAGAAGGCCAAAGGCGCCGCGTCGGAACACGCCACCCCGTTCTCCGAGATCACGGACGACGACATCGATGCTTTGTTCGGTTAAGCCCGCCCCCAAAACCGAATAGAGACCATTCGAAAAAACCCGCGATGACTTTCATCAACTACGCGTCTCGTGAGATCAACTGCAAGATCGTCTATTACGGTCCGGGCCTTTGCGGCAAGACCACGAATCTTCAGCACATCTACGACAAGAGCAACGTCGGCACCAAGGGCAAGCTCATCTCGCTGGCCACCGAAACCGACCGCACCTTGTTCTTCGACTTCCTGCCCCTCGAACTGGGCACGGTCCGCGGGTTCAAGACCCGCTTCCATCTCTACACGGTGCCCGGCCAGGTCTTCTACGACGCCTCCCGCAAACTCATCCTGAAAGGCGTCGACGGCGTCATCTTCGTGGCCGACTCCCAGGAAGAGCGCATGGACGCGAACGTGGAAGCGCTCGACAACCTGGTCACGAACCTCCAGGGCCAGGGCTACAACTTCAACACCATTCCCTACGTGCTCCAGTTCAACAAGCGCGACCTGCCCACGGCCATGCCGATCGAGGATATGAAGAAGATCCTCTGCCGGCGCAACGAGACCGTGGTCGAGGCCTGTGCGGCCAAGGGCATTGGCGTCTTCGAAACCCTGCGCGCGGTGGCCAAGGTCGTCCTGCAGGAACTGAACAAGGGTCAATAGGTCCGCTCTTCACGATCCAGAGCGCGGCCGGTCTTCACCCCGTCCGCAACCGTCAGGCCCACCAGGCCGGCTGCGGCCAGCCAGACCAGGGGCGAGAGCGTCGGCTGAAGTTCGGGCCAGATCAACACTGCGGTGTTGACCAAGGCCACCAGGATCCGGGCCTCCGTTCCTCCGACGCCCGCGAAGGCGATCTGGAACACCCGCGTGGTGTGGGCCTTGAGCGCGATGTGGATCTGCAGAAGCAGATAGGCGATCAGCAGTCCGAGGGCGGCGTACGTCGACACGAGGCCGGAAAACGCGAGACCTCCCAGCAGGAAGATGGCTCCGAAAGCGTCGACCAGGTGATCCACGTAGAAGCCGTAGCGCGGTCGCTCCCGGCCCCGCACCCGCGCGAGCGTCCCGTCGAGACTGTCGCCGAACCAGTTCAGAAACAGGAACAGGTTGACGCCCAGAAACGCGAGCGGCGAGATGGCGACCAACCGATAACACAGCCCGGCCCCCGCCATCGAGAGCACCCCGATCGCGGTCAGATGATCGGGACCGATCCAGGCGGGCAGGCGTTTGGCCAGGGCGACGAGGATCTTCTTCTCGGCCGAGGCGGTGAAGCTTCGCAAGTCCCGTCGCGAAAGGGGCTCGTGGGTGGCGGCGACTGAGGTAGTGGCGATTGGGGCGGACATGGTGTTCTCCTTGGAATCAGAAGGGATGTAGAAGAAACAAGAGTAGCGATCGCCGCGGAGGCGCGTCCCTAACAAAACCGTGGATTCCTCCAAAAGACTTCCAAAGACCTCATAATGGAATCCGCTCATGACTCTCCACGCTCTCGGTCCTTTCAGCCTTGACGCCCGGACCATGATCCTGCTGCGCGAGGGCGAGATGGCGCGGGTTCCCATGAAGACGGTGGAGGTTCTGCACGCCCTCCTCCTGCGCCGCGGAGAGATCGTCACCAAGGACGAGCTGATGAAGGCGGTGTGGCCCGACAGCATCGTGGAGGAAGGCAATCTCACCGTCCATGTCGCCCTGCTCCGGAAGGTCCTCGGCGCCGATGCGCCCATCGAGACCATCCCGAAGCGCGGCTACCGGCTGCTCAAGGAATCGGCTCCCGAGGTCCAGCGCACCGAGACGCAGCGACAGTCCCGGGAGGCCGTCCTGCGCGGCCGTTACTTCTGGAACAAGTTCACGAGGTCATCACTCGAGCGGGCGTCCGTGTCCTTCGAAGACGCTCTTCGTCTGGAGAGCGGCTCGGGCGAAGCCCACTCCGGACTCTGCGACACGCGGCTCATGCAGGGCTTGTTCGGATTCACGGCCGAGCGAAGCGTGTTCACCTCCGCCCATGAACACGGACAGGCGGCGGTTTCGGCGGCCCCCGAGTCCGCGGACGCTCAGGCGTCGCTCGCCTTCTCCGCCCTTTTTGATCGCTTCGACTTCGCGACCGCGGGAGCAGCCCTCGACAAGGCGCGCGCTCTGGCTCCCGCGCGGGTCGAACCTCACCTGTGGTCGGCCCTTTTTCACGCTCTACACGGCGACACCCTGAAAGCACTGGCCGCGGCCCGCGAGGCCACAGCCATCGATCCCATCTCTTTGAAGGCGGTGGTGGGGTCGGGATTCCATCTCTATCTGTCGCAGCAGTACGAGCCTGATCTTGAACCCCTCATCCGAGTCCTCGAATTGGAGCCTGAATTCGCGGTGGCCCATTGGGCCCTGGGCCTCGCCTGCGATCGCCTCGGCCTGTCCGAGCGCGCGGAGGCCGCGCACCGCGCTGCCGTGCTTCATTCGGGGGCCTCGCCGACCATGGAATCGAATCTGGCCCGCTCCCTCGCGCTCGCGGGAAAGACTTCGGATGCCCGCGCGCTCACCGAGCGCTTGAGCCATTCGGGCCTTGCGCCCTACCGGCTCGCCACGATCGAGGTCGCTTTGGGGGAGAATGCGCGTGCGATCGCTTTGCTCGAACGCGCCCTTTCCGCGCGGGATCCATGGCTGGTCGTGTTGGGAGTCGATCCCATGCTGGATGCGGTGCGTAACGACAAGCGGGTCCGGGCGATCGAGAAAGAGGTACGTCGTGGCTGAGGCGCGGTCTGGAAATATGAAGGCGATCGAAATCACCGCCCCCGGAGGACCGGATGCCCTGCATCTGGTGGAACGCGAAATCCCCAAGATCGGAGCCTCCGACGTTCTGATCCGGGTCTCCGCCGCCGGCGTGAATCGGCCCGATATCCTGCAGCGTGAAGGAAAGTACGCGCCGCCCACCGGCGTCACCGACATCCCCGGTCTCGAAGTGGCGGGCAAGGTGGTGGCGATCGGCGCGGAGGTTGCAAACCTGCAGGAGGGCGATCTGGTGATGGCCCTGGTGGCGGGTGGGGGCTATGCCGAATACTGCGCTGCGCCCTCGGGTTCCTGCCTCAGGATTCCCCAGGGGTTTTCGACCATCGACGCGGCCGCGGTGCCCGAGACGTTCTTCACGGTCTGGGCGAACGTCTTCGAGAGCGCGCACCTCCAGTCGGGAGAGACCTTTCTCGTCCACGGCGGGGGCAGCGGCATCGGCACCGCGGCCATTCAGATGGTGAAGGCACTGGGCGGCAAGCCCTACGCTACGGCACGCGGCCCGCGGAAATGCGCGGCCGTCGAGGCGCTTGGGGCCATCCGCTGCATGGATTCCACCACCCAGGATTTTGTTCCCGAAATGAAGGAACTGACCGAGGGGCGCGGAGTGGACGTCATTCTCGACATACTGGGCGGCGACGCCACCAACCGCAACCTGCAGACCCTAGCCTTCGAGGGCCGGCTCATCCAGATCGCCACCATCCTCGGAACCAAGGCCGAGATCAACCTGGCCATGATCATGCAGAAGCGGCTGATCCTCACGGGCTCGACCCTGCGCACAAGGCCCGACTTCGAGAAGGCCCGCATTGCCCGGGCCATCCAGGAGAAGGTGGTGCCCCACATGGAAACCGGGGCGGTGCGGCCGGTGGTGCACATGACCTTCCCCATCGAGGCGGCGGGGCGCGCGCACGCCCAACTCGAAGAAGGAAACGCGATCGGTAAGATCGTCCTCACCGTCGACTAGCTTCCTCTCTGAGTTGGGGGGCCGCAATGTGCTCAGCCCCCCAAGCCCCCGCGCTCCGGCCGAAGTGAATTCGGCCTGCGCTAGGGCCCAGACGCCGCACCCACGCCGATAGGAGTCTGCTCCCGCCTCTGCCGCGCAGACTCCTAGTGCGGCGCCGGCTCTTCGTCCTCGGGCTCGAGGCCGGGGATCGCGAGTTGCCGCGGGACGTGAGAGGCCGTCTCGATCTCGGGAATGTCTTCGCCCACCGCGGCGCCCAGGTCCTTGAACCGGCGGGCCTGAACCAGCACCCGGCTTTCGAGCGAACCCACCGACCGGTTGTAGGCCATCGTGGCCTTGCCGAGGGCGTCGCCCACCTGGCCAAAGTGACCGGCCATCACACTGATCCGGTTGTACAGCTCCTTGCCGAGTTCGCTGATCTGCTCGGCGCTTTCGGCGATGCGCTCCTGACGCCACCCGTAGGCCGCTCCCTTGAGGAGGGAGAGAAGAGTCATGGGCCCCGCGGGGATGACGTTGCCTTCGACCGCGTCATCGAGAAGCGAGGGATCGGCCTGCACCGCGTCGGCGAAGGCGCTTTCGATGGGCACATACATGACGACGAAGTCGGGGCTGCTCGAAAGATGGTCGGCGTAGGACTTGTCGGAAAGCTCGCTCACGTGTTTACGGAGATGTTTCGCGTGGAGCGAGATGAGTTCCCGGCGCGCGCCCTCGTCCTTGGCGTCTTTGGCGTCGAGGTAGGCGGAGAGAGGAACCTTGGCGTCGACCACCACGGTTTTCCCGCCGGGCAGATGAACGATGAGGTCCGGCCGCAGACGCCCGTCCTCACCGTGAATGGTGGACTGCTCGACGAAGTCGCAGTGCTGGACCATGCCCGCCATCTCGACCACGCGGCGCAGCTGGAACTCGCCCCAGCGTCCGCGCACGCTGGGCGCGCGCAGCGCGGTGACGAGTTTCTCGGTTTCCCCCCGGAGCAAGGTTTGGCTTTCCCGGAACGAGGTGAACTGCTCGGAGAGCCCGGAGTAGGCCTCCGTCCTCTTTTGTTCGATGTCGTGGACATGGACCTCGAACTTCGACAGCGATTCGCGAATCGGCGACACCAGCTGGGCGAAAGTGGTTTCCTTGGCCGCGAAGTCCTTGAGCGCGCTCTCGCGAAACTGTCCGAAGGTGGCCTGAGCCTGGTCAAGGAAGGCGGCGCGGCTCTTGTCGAGGGCGTCCATCGACAAAGCCTGGAAGGCGTCCTTCATGGAACTCTCGGCTCGGGCCATGAGTTCGAGTTTTTCGGCCGCCGCCTTCTCGGTTTCGAAAAGCCGGGTCTGTATCTCGGCAAGGCGGACCTGCGCTTCGTTGAGCCTGGCCTCACGGTCGACGACGATGGAGCGGGCCGCCAGCAGTTCGCGCTCGAGGAGGGGCACTCTTTGGGCGATGGCCTCGAACCGCGCGCGTTCGGTGGCCACGCGGGATGTGTCGCCCGCGGTGGCCGCGCGTTCCGCGGCCTGCCCCAGCTTCCGCCCCAGGAAAAAAGCCGCCGCCGCAAGGGCGAGAATGAGAAGGGCGACGAAGAGAAGGGTGGAAGGAGGCGGCATCGGCTCGCAGTCTAGTGAATGGCAGGTTCGGACGAGGTCCTGCCCGGCGCCCGGAGGCCTTCGATTGTTTGGGCTCGGCAAATCGCTCGGGTAGGCTGGCCTTCAATGTCCCGAATCCGAATAGCCGTTGCGCTGCTCCTCTGCCTCGCGGGGGGCGTCCTCTCCCTGATCCTCCTTTCCAAGCACTACGGCGTACCCCTTCTGGGGGAAGCGGTGCTCGCGGCCTGTGGCGAGGGCGGGGGGTGCGATGTGGTGGCCCAGAGCCGCTATTCATCCCTTCTGGGTATGCCCCTGGCGGCCTGGGGCGTCTTCTTCTATGGCTCCGTGCTCGCGTTGCTTGCCCCCGCGCTGGTCAGCCGGAAGGATGAGAACTCCGACCCCGGCGTTTCGCTGGCATTCTTCCTCGCCACGCTGGCGGTGGCCATCGACGTGGTTCTGTTCGGACTTCAGGCCACGGTGATCAAGGCCTTCTGCCAGTTCTGCATCGCGACCTATGCCGTGAACCTGCTCCTCGTCGGCGCCCTGTGGCCCCAAAGGCGTTTTGGCGTGGCCTTGAACTTCTTGTTCACTCGGGGTTCAAGACGCGCGCTGGTGGCCTGGCTGGTGACGAGCCTTTCCATCGCCACCGCCGCCGCCGCGGGTAACGCCGCCCTCGCCGACCGCAAGACCCTGGCCCAGGGCAACATCCTCGGTGTTCCCCTGGTGGCGGCCCCCGAAAAGGAAGCCCCCCCGCAGAAGGGCTCGATCGAGGAGCAGCTCGCTCTGGCCCGGGCGGAAGCGAAGAAGTGGAAGGACACACTCGACGATAGCCGCCGTCTCGAGATCTACCTGAACCAGAAGGCCAAGGACGACTTCAATAGCGCCGAGGTGGCGAAGATCGACTTGTCCCGCTCCCCGTTCCTGGGGCCGAAGAACGCGCCCATCGCTGTGGTGAGCTATTCCGACTTCATGTGCCCGTTCTGTCGCGATCTCGCCGCGGGCCTCAAGAACTATGTGCCCACCGCGGGCGAGCGGGTGAAGGCGTTCTACAAACACTTCCCGCTTGATACCGCGTGCAACCCTGGTATCGGCCAGACCGTGCACCCAGGAGCCTGCGAACTGGCTCTGGGCGGCATCTGCGCCGACGAAAGCGGCCGCTTCTGGGAGTACCACGACGGTGTTTTCGCGAAGCGATGGGACCGAGCGACCCGGGAAGACGTCCTGAACATCGGCGTCGCCGCCGGCCTCGATCGGCGGAGTCTGGGCAAGTGCATGGACTCGGCCGCGGTCAAGGGTCGGCTCGCCCGGGAGGTCGAAGAAGGCGTCCGCATCGGGGTGGGCTCCACCCCGACTATCCTTGTGAATGGTCGGAAAATTCCCTCGACCGGCGTCTTCCTTATGGCCGTCGACGAGGAACGCAAACGACTGAATCTGCCGTCGCTCACGGGAGCGCCCCCGCCCAAGGAGAACTAGCCCGCCAAGCGTGGCGGGCGGTCCGAGGAGAAACACCATGACCAGCACCACCTTGACCCCGCCCGACCAGATCACGGTCGGGAAACTCGACATCAAGGTCACCCGCGTGCCCAGGACAAGAGTCCTGCCCAAGGCGTCCGATCTCGGCTTCGGCCGGATCTTCACCGACCACATGTTCGCCATGGACTACGAGGAAGGCCGGGGCTGGTTCGACGCCCGGATCATTCCTTATGGACCGATCGCCATGGATCCGGGTGCTTCGGCCCTTCACTACGGTCAGGCCATGTTCGACGGATGCAAGGCTTTCCGCGCGAAAGACGGTCGGGTGATGCTCTTCCGCGGACAACGCCATGCCGCGCGCATGAGCGACGGCGCTCCAAGGCTCGGCATGGTGGCGCCTTCGGCCGACATGATCCACGACGCCATGACGACCCTCGTGGATTTCGAGCGCGACTGGGTGCCCTCCGAGCCGGGAACGGCGCTGTACCTGCGGCCCACCATCATCGGCACCGAAGGCTTCCTTGGGGTGCGCGCCTCCAAGAAGTACCTCTTCTTCATCATCCTCTCGCCGGTGGGGGCCTATTACCAGGACGGCATGAAGCCGGTCCGCATCTGGGTGGAGAAGGACTACATCCGGGCGGCCAAGGGCGGACTGGGCGCGGTCAAAGCCGGCGCCAACTACGCGGCCAGCCTGCTCGCCGCCACCACGGCGCAGAAACGCGGCTACGCCCAGGTGCTCTGGCTCGACGCGCTTGAACACCGCTACTGCGAAGAAGTGGGCGTGATGAATCTCTTCGTCCAGTTCAAGGACGAGATCGTGACCGCGCCGCTTGGCGGCACCATCCTGGCCGGAGTCACCCGCGACAGCGTGATGACGCTTCTGCGCGAATGGGGCTACACCGTCAATGAACGCCGTTACGCGTTCGAGGAGATCGTCGAAGCGAAGAAGGCGGGAACACTCGGCGAAGTGTTCGGCACCGGCACCGCCGCGGTGATCTCACCGGTCGGTGAGTTCGGGTTCACCGAGGGCGCGCTGCCCACCTCCGATGGGACCATCGGCCCCCTGGCTCAACGCCTCTACACATCCCTCACCTCGATTCAATATGGGGAGAGTCCGGACCCGCACGGCTGGACCGAAGAAATCACCCCGGTTGCGTAAACTCCCGCGGTCACGCGCCCTCCAGGCCCCCACCTTCAAACACCCAGGAATCATGAACAAACTCCCGCTCGCCTCCAGGAATTCTCTCGCCCGCCGCGTCTCGATCGCCGCTTTCGCGGCGGTGGTCGCCGTCGCCGGTTTCTCTTTCGCTCAGGAGAAGGCGAAACCCACCGCGCCGAGCCCGGCGGAGCAGAAGTACAAGACCAACGTGAAAGGCCCGATGGACGCGCCGATCAAGGTGGTCGAGTTCGCCGACTTCATGTGCGGGGGCTGCCAGGCGGCCTCGGGCGCGCTGCGCGCCTACTTCGCCCAACAGGCTTCGGACATCAATCTCACGTTCAAGAACTTTCCCCTCGAGAAGACCTGCAACCCGGGCATTGGCCAGACCATCCACAACGGCGCGTGTGAACTGGCGCTCGGCGCCATCTGCGCGGCCGAACTCCAGAACTTCTGGCCGTACCACGACCGGATCTTCTCGCGTTCGTGGGAAGTGGCGACCCGGAAGGACGTGATCGACAACGGCGTCGCGGTGGGCATGGACAAAGCGAAGCTCGAAGCCTGCATGGCCTCCCCGGCCGCAAAATCGAAACTCGCCAAGGAAGTGAAGGAGGGCTTCGAGGCCGTGGTCCAGGTCACCCCCACCCTCCTGGTCAACGGGAAGAAGCTCGCGGCCTTGAATCAGTTCGCGAACGTGGTCGAGGAAGAGCGCAAGAAGCTCGCAACCGCAACCAAGTAGCCCGGGGGCTATTCCACCCGGCCCACCACCAGAAGGCGGGAAGGCAGCCGCACGCTGCGCACCGCCCGCGCGCGTGTGAATCCGGTTCGCCTGAGCCAATCCAGATATTCATCGCCCGAGAAACACGCGCTGTTGGAGGTGATGCGGAAGAAGAGGGCCGCCGCGTCCCCGGCCGCCTCCGGCGGGGCGCCGGGGGCAGGGGCTTCGATGTCGAAGATGCCCACGGAGCCGCCGGGCCGAAGCGCCTTGCGGGCCCGGGTCAGGATCTGAAGGTTCACGTCGGGGGTGAAGTGGTGAAGGATGTTGGCCAGGATCACGACATCGGCGCCTTCGCCGTAGTCGTCCTGGAGGATGTCCGCTTCCCGGAATGAGACCACGTCGGCGATGCCCAGTTCGTCGGCCAGCTTTCGCGCTTCAGGGATGGCCTCGGGACGGTCGAGGACCACGGATTTCAGTCCCGGGTGAGCGCGGCACAACGCCGCACCCACCAGACCGTGCGATCCGGCCACATCGAGGCAAAGTCGTGCTCCCGCGGGAACCGGAAGCTCCCGGGCCACGAATGCGGCAAAGTCGCGAGCGCCCTCGGCCATGGCCCGCTGATAGAGATTCCAATCAGGCCCGGTCAGGGTGCGGTGGATCTCGACTCCCCGACCGGTCTTCAACACCTCGTCGAGCCGGCTGATCCAGCCCCATTGCGGCGCGCCGAAGGCCACGAAGTCGCCGAAGGGACTGGGGGCTCCAGGACCAAAGTGCTTGCGGCCCAGTCGGGTGAGCGACCATTCCCCGGTTCGCCGCTTCACATAACCCATCGACGAGAGGAGCCGAAGCACCAGCTCCAGACACGACGAATCGAGAGCCAGCCGCGAAGCCAGGTCCTCGGTGGTTGAGGACTTCTCCCTCAGGGCGCTGAAGACCGAGGCGCGCTCGGCCGCGATCAGAGCCCGGGCTTGAACGGGAGCCACCAGAACATCAAGCATGGGATAAGGCACGAGGCCAAGGCCCACCGCCAGTCGTTCCTTGAGACCCTTCGGAATGGTGCCGTAACGCATGGGGTGAGTTTGTCCTGTTCTGGCGTGCGAATTCGAGGAGCGAACGTGCGGCGACGGAAAAGTGCGGCCCTGCTAATCTTCTTCGAATCTGATGATCTACCTGATCCTCGTCTACTGCGTGCTGCAAGTGGCCCTGGGCCTGTGGCTGGGAAGGAAGGTACGCAGCTCCGGCGATTTCTTCGTGGCCGGCCGGTCGCTCTCGCCCGGTCTGCTGTTCGCCACGCTCGTGGCGGCCAACGTGGGCGCGGGTTCCACCGTGGGGGCGGCGGGGCTCGGCTACAGCAACGGCATTTCCGCGTGGTGGTGGGTGGGCTCGGCGGGTGTGGGCTCGCTGATCATGGCCTTCACCGTGGGTCCGCGCATCTGGAAGATCGCCAGCGACCACGGCCTCAAGACCGCCGGTGACTTCCTCGAGTGGCGCTTTTCGAGGAACCTGCGCGGGGCGGTGTCCTCCCTGCTTTGGGTGGGCACCATCTCGATCCTCTCCGGACAGCTCATCGCCCTCGCCTGGGTGCTGAACGTGGTGGCCGGCCTTGACAAGACCACCGGCGTCATCATCGGAGGCGTGGTCGCCACCATCTATTTCTCCGCGGGCGGCCTCCTGAGTTCCGTGTGGATCAACTTCCTCCAGCTCGGCGTGATGATCGTGGGCTTCTTCGCCGCCATCCCCCTGGCCCTCTCCAAAGCCGGAGGCTTTTCCGGTCTGCAGGCCGCAACCAGCGATCCTGCCGGCTTCTGGAACTTCTTTTCGAATGGCACCTCGGGCATCCACTACCTCGCCCTCCTGGCCCCGGCCTTCGTGATTTCCCCCGGTCTCATCCAGAAGGTCTACGGGGCGCGCGACGCGGCCACCGTGCGCAAGGCCGTAGCCTGGAACGCCGGCGCTCTCTTCATCTTCGCCTTCGTCCCTCCAATGATCGGATTGCTCGCTCGCGCCCTGCACCCGGGCCTCGCCTCCCCCGAGCTGGCCATGCCTACGATCTTCATGGAGGATCTTCCCGTCTGGTTCGGCGCGCTCGGCCTCGCCGCCGTGGTTTCGGCGGAGATATCCACCGCCGACGCCGTGCTCTTCATGTTGTCGACCTCGCTCTCTCAGGATCTCTACAAGGGATTCGTGAATCGCAATGCCACCGATCAGGAGGTTCTGCGGGTCGCGCGCCTGGCTGCGGTGGGCGGCGGCATCCTCGGGATACTGGTCGCTCTCATGGCCTCAACGGTGATCGGCGCGCTGGGGATCTTCTATTCCCTCCTCTCCGTCAGCCTCTTCGTCCCCGTGGTGCTCGGTCTGTACGTCTCCTCCGCGGACAGCCGCAATGCCTACGCCGCCATCGTGGCCGGCGTAGGCGTCCTTCTCACCGCGCACCTCACCACCGACGGCAAGGGCTTCGGCATGTGGACGCCTTCCCTGCTCGGCCTTCTCGCTTCCGCGGCGGCCGGGGGGCTATCTCTCCTCGTATTCCGCCGTTCTCTCCCCGAAACCTCCAACCCGAAGATCTAGATCAACACCCCCATGAACACCGCTTCCCTCTTCAGACTCGACTCCAAGACCGCAGCCATCGTCGGCGCCGGATCCGGCATCGGCGAGGCCACCGCACGCATGGCCGCCGACCTGGGCGCTCACGTGATCTGCCTCGACGTGAATGCCGCCGCGGTGGAGGCCACCGCCAACGCCATCAAGACCGCGGGCGGCAAGGCGGAGAGCGGCGTCCTCGATATCCGCGAGGGTGCCGCGGTGAGAAAGTGCTTCGACGACATCGCCGCTCGGCACGGCGCCCTCGACATCGCGGTGTGCACGCCCGCGATCAACGTGCGCAAGAAGATCCTCGACTACACCGAGGAGGAATTCGACCGCGTGATGGCGGTGAACATGCGCGGCAACTTCAACGTCCTGCAATCGGCAGGCCGGATCATGATCGCGCAAAAGAGCGGCAGCATCGTTTTGTACTCATCCATCCGCTCGCAGACCGTGGAGCCCGGCCAGTCGGCCTACGCCGCCACCAAGGCCGGCATCCTGCAGATGGTCAAGACCGCCGCCTCCGAGTTCGGTTCCGCGGGCGTGCGCGTGAACGCCATCGGACCCGGCGTCATCGATACCCCGCTCACCGCCCCCATCAAGAACAACACCTCCTGGTACGAGGCCTACGCAGCCAAGAGCATCATGAACCGGTGGGGCCGCCCCGAGGAAGTGGCGGCGGCTACGCTCTTTCTGTGCGCTCCCGCGGCAAGCTACATCACCGGCACCATCCTGTTCGTGGATGGCGGCTGGACCGCTCACGACGGCCGCTTCACGCCTCCGGGGATGTAACCGCGGTGACCCGCCTCGCCGCCCTGCTCACTCTTGCCGCCCTCTTCTCCGGCGCCCCGGTCGCGGCTTCAGAGTGGACGCCGGCCAGGAACACGCCGCTCGCCGGGGCTCCCGACATCGAGCACACGAGCTGGAGTATGGCCCGCCAGCCGGGCGGGCCTTTCGACCGGATCGAGGTGCACCGCTATCGCACGAAGGCAGCCACCGTCGCCACCGTGTTGTACCTCCCCGGGACCAACATGAACGGAGAGGCCGCGCTCGAGAACGAAGAGCACAACCTCTGGATCTTCCTGGCCCGGCGCGGGGTTGAGGTTTTCACTCTCGACTACCGGACCCGCTTCTCCTCCGCGAGTTCGGACCCCGCAGCCCTGGCCTCAATGAAGGACTGGACCACCGAGGCCTTCGTGGGCGACATCAAGGCCGCGAGTGCGCTCGCGCGTGCCGAAAGCGAAAGGGCCCGGATCTACATCGCCGGTTTCTCGCGCGGGGTGTTTCTGGCCTACGCCTATGCGTGCGCCGAACCCGCGGCGGTGGCGGGACTCGTGGCCCTCGACGGCCAGTTCAAGTCGCACGCGCCCAAGGGCCAGTACGACCCCGCCCAAGACCTCGCGAAACTCGCCGACTCCGGCGCGTGGGCCACCGATGTCTCGGGCCGCCTCGGATGGGAAGGACGGCAGAAGCTGATGCGCGCCACCGCGGAAAATCCCGCGGCGCCCGCCACCGACCCGAAACACAAGACGCTCGGTGAACAGCTCGCGAACCTGCTGCAATTCGCGTGGGGTCCGGGCGCGCTCGCCAATCCCCAGGGCGGCCAATCGCGGCCCGAGATACTGGCCCGACTCCTCGCGGGGTACGACCGCTACTACCCCGCGGTGCAGGACCCGGAAGCACGACGCATGGGTGACCGCGACGACGACCCCGCAACGACGCTCGATGACGCGTGGGG
>Ga0075163_10004203_pt1 | contig 19315 bp, 11 predicted proteins | sample JI1023141ADNA_FD_71478 | JGI IMG/M metagenome (GOLD analysis project Ga0075163, IMG submission 71478) | Wastewater effluent complex algal communities from Wisconsin, to seasonally profile nutrient transformation and Carbon sequestration -... | ecosystem: Engineered > WWTP > Effluent > Algae...
CCGGCCGCCACGAGCACCCGCGCCCACGTCCCGGTGCGCGTGTGGCCGTCGTGCTCGTAGGTCACCGTGACGCCGTCGCTGCCGGCCTGCGCCGCCGTGATCTTGCAGTTGAGGTGCAGCTCGAGCTCGCCCGCGAACGCGTCCCTGGCCGCGGCACTGACCGCCGGGTCGCGCAGCGGCCCGATCGTGTCGCTGCGCCCGAGCACCGTCGTGCAGACCCCGAGGCGGTGCAGCGCCTGCCCGAGCTCGAGCCCGATCGCGCCGGTCCCGACGACCAGCACGCTCGACGGCAGGTCCGGCAGCTCGAACACCGCGTCCGTCGTCACCACCTGCGCCCCGAGCCGCTGCAGCGCCGCCGGCACCGTCGGCGACGAGCCGGTCGCGACCACCAGCGCGCGAAACTTGACCAATGTGTGCTCGTCGACCTGCAGCGTATCCGCGGCGATCAGCCGGGCCGCGCCGCGCAGCAGGTCGCCGCGCTCCTCGAGCGCCCGGCAGTCGTCGAGCACGAACGACACGAAGCGGTCGCGCTCGCGCCTGACCCGCTCGAGCACCGCCGGCCCGTCGACGTGCGGCGGCTGCGTGCGGACCCCGAAGCTCGGGGCCGCGTGCACTGCGTGGGCCGCGTGGGCCGCCGCGATCAGCAACTTCGAGGGCATGCAGCCCACCCGCGCGCAGGTCGTCCCGAGCGGCCCGCGGTCGACCAGCAGCGCGCTCGCGCCCGCCTTGCGCGCCGCTCGCTGGGCCGACAGCCCCGCCGTCCCCGCACCGATCACCACCACGTCCACGTCGCGCCGCTCCATCGCTTCCTCCTTGTTGTCGACCGCGTCGCCGCGGCGAAGTCGTCGGCCGCGGCGAGGTCCTCGCCGCGGCCCGCGTGTCAGGTCTTCGGCGCGCGCAGCACCTGCAGCCCGCGCTGCACCGCCGGGCGCGCCGCGATCGCGTCGAGCCAGCCGCGCACCTTCGGGTAGTCCGCGATGTCGAGCCCGAGCGCCTTGTGATTGCGCATCCACGGGTAGCTGGCGACATCGGCGATCGAGTACTCGCCGGCGAGGAACGGCCCCGCGTCGGCGAGTTGCTGCTCGACGACCGCGAACAGCCGCTTCACCTCGCCCGTGAACCGATCGATCGCGTAGGGCAGCTGCTCCGACGCGTTGCGGAAGTGAAACAGCTGCCCCATCATCGGGCCGACCGCGCTCATCTGGAACATCAGCCACTGCAGCACGCGAAACCGGCCCTGCGTGTCCTGCGGCAGCAGCTGCCCGCTCTTCTCCGCGAGGTACACGAGGATGGCGCCCGACTCGAACACGGTGACCGGCTCGCCCTCCGGCCCCTGCGGGTCGACCAGCGCCGGGATCTTCCCGTTGGGATTGATCGCCCGGAACGCCGGCGTGTGCTGCTCGCCCGCCCCGATGTTGACCGGGATCGCGCGATACGGCAGACCGATCTCCTCGAGCATGATGTGGAGCTTGTCGCCGTTGGGTGTCGTCCAGGAGTAGAGCTCGAGCATGGCGGCGCGAGCATACCCCCGCCCGCCCCCGACCGGACAACGCCGAGCGCCGCCGGTCACCGCGCATCCACCGCGGTCTCACCGCGATCCCGCCCGCGCCCCGACCGCCCCCGATCACCCGCGGTTATACGCGCACATGCGCCGGCGCGCCCGCGTCACCTGTCCTCGGGGACAGGCCCGGAACGACGATCCCCAGCGCCGCGAGCTCGGCCGCCGCCGCCTCGGCCCACCCGGAGTTCGCCGCCGGGCTCGCCGGGCTCGGGTGCAAGATCCTTCCAATTTTCACGCGCCCGCCCAGCGCCGCCGCGGCCTGCTTCTCCGCGTAGCCGCCGACCCCGATCACCCACTCGGGCGCGAGCAGCTCGACCATTCGCAGCAGGTGTCGGTCGCAGGCGGCCACCAGCGCCGCCCGCTCGCCCGCCGGGAGCTTGTCGGGCGTGCGATTCTTCCCGCCCTCCTCGAGGAACACCAGCGGACAATAATTGGCCACATAGTTCTCCCTGAAGAAAGCCGCCGCGCTGCCCCAGCGGGCCGCCACCAGCCCCCACAGCCGCGACCCGCTGACCTCCGCGCGCTTGCACGCGAACCCCTGCACCGGCCGCTGCGGGTGCTCCAGCGCCGGCCGCCCGATCGGCGCGACAATTTTTAGAAAGTCGCGGACCGCCGCGACCTCGCCGAACGGCACGCCGGTCTGCGTCATCCCGAACGGCCCCGGGTTCATGCCGAGCAGCACCACCCGCTTGCGCGTCCCCCCGTAGCGCTCGATATACGCGCGATGCGCCGCCCAGGCGTATCGCAGCGGGTTGTACACGTGCGTCACGGGCCGCGCGAACCGCAGCGCCGCGCACTCCTCGGCCAGCCGCTGCGCGGCCGCCTGCATCTCGGTGGCGATGGACGACAAGCCCCCTTCATAATGCGTCCCCGACCCGCAGCGCAAGCGCCCTCGCGAGTCCTCGCATTCCTGATGGCGACACGGCACATTCGCTGTATTCGATGTATCGCAGCTCGCATATTTTACAATCGCCATCCGCCGCGTCGAACCACGAAACTCTTGACATTCGCCCGCCGGATCCGGCCGCGCCCGGGCCCCGGGGAGCCCCGCCGGCCCCCGGCCGCGCCCGCCCGGACGGGGCGCGGTGTCGCGCTTCGCCGCGCCTCCGCTGCGCCTCCGCTGCGCCTCCCCGACCGCGGGCCCCCCGCCGGTTGCATCAGGCCCGGCCGCGCGTGACCCGGCCAAAATCGAGAGGCGCACAATTGTTCCCGCGCACGGCCCGCTGCTATGTTTCGCGCATGCGCTGGACCCCGGTCGCCCCCCTCGCCGTGTCCCTCCCCAACTCCTTCACGTCTGCCCCCATCCTCGCGGGCGCCGTCCTCGCGGGCGCCGTCCTCGCGGGCGCCGTCCTCGCGGCCGCCGGCTGCTCGTTCGACACGGGCAACGCGTGCAGCGACACGCAGTGCTCCGCGTCGCAGAGCGGCTCGGGGGGCGACGACGGCAGCAGCGGCGCCGCGACGGACACCGACGGCCAGCTCCCGCCGAACGTGTGGCCGGGCGTGCAGTGTGCCGTCGACACGGACACGACGCCGCGGTTTTACTTCGACCTGCGCGCCGGCAAGGACGCCGACCGCGACTTCTTTCGCCTGCCGTTCCCGAGCGACGCGCGGCGGCGCGGCGGCGGCCTCGACCTCGAGGGCTTCCCGCGGCCGCCCGCGGAGTTCGCCCCGGCGCCCGAGCTCGCCGAGGTGATCGCGCGGTGGATGGCCCACCTCGAGCAGGACACGCCCGGCTTCCCGGTCGAGGGCGTGGTCCTGTTTCGCAGCAGCACCGGCGTGCGCTCGGTCAAGGGCATCCGCTACGTCAACGTCACCCCCGACCACCCGAAGTACGGCGAGAGCGTCAGCGCCCTGACCTACACCGCGGAGAACGGCGGCGTCAGCGGCAACAATTACATCTGTGACAACTGGCTGGCGATCGAGCCGATCGACGGCGTCGTGCTCGACCCCGACGTCACGTACGCGGTGATGGTCAGCATGTCGAGCGAGGCCGCCGGCGGCGACAAGCTCACCCAGGACGCCGACTTCAAGCTCATGCTCGCCGACTCGGCCCCCGCCGACGCCGCCAAGAAGGCCGCCTGGACCAGCTTCGCGCCGCTGCGCGCGTACCTCAAGAGCCCCACCAACTCCGGCGACAAGAAGATCGCCGCCAGCGAGATCGCCGTCGCCACCGTGTTCACCACCGGCCCGCACCGCGACCTGATGGCCCGCGCCCGCGAGGCCGTGTACGCCGGCCCGCTCGCCGTCCGCGACCTCCACGTCTGTGACGCCGCCGGCGACTCGCCGTGCTCGAGCGCCGCGGGCCTCACCGCCGAGGAGCGCGACGAGCGGCGCTGCCCCGCGCCCAGCCCCGACTTCACCGAGATCCACGGCCGCGTCACGCTCCCCGTCTTCCAGGAGGGCCGCCCCCCTTACGCGAACCTCGGCGGCAAGATCCAGCTCGACGACGACGGCGTCCCCGCCCTCCACGCCGTCCAGGACGTCTGCTTCGCGCTCACCGTCCCCACCGCCACGCCGCCAGCCACCGGCTTCCCCACCCTCGTGTTCGCCCACGGCACCAACGGCAGCTTCCGCACCGCCGCCGCCAGCGGCCTCGCCCGGCGCGCCGCCCAGTCCGACATCGCCACCCTCTCGCTCGAGGGCCTCCTCCACGGCGAGCGCCGCGGCGACGCCGACAGCGACGGCCTCGTCGACGGCCTCCCCCTCGACCAGCTCGTCTTCAACCTCCGCAACCCCGACGCCGCCCGCGACAACCCGCTCCAGGGCGCCATCGACCAGTTCACCGCCGTCCGCCTCGCCGCCGAATTCGCCGACGCCACCGCCCCCGACCCCGCGCCCGCCGCCCTCGACCCCGGCAACATCTTCTTCATGGGCCACAGCCAGGGCGCCCAGGCCGGCGTCGCCTTCCTCCCCTACGAGCCCAAGATCCACGCCGCCGTGCTCAGCGGCGCCGGGGCCAACCTCCTGCGCGCCCTCCTGTCCAAGACCGAGCCCAAGGTCACCCTCGGCGGCACCGCTTACCCGCCCCGCGACCTGCTCCAGCTCGCGTTCCAGGAGCGCCCCGACAACCCGCTCACCACCGCCCACCCGATGCTGATGCTCTTCAACACCTTCGTGAACCGCAGCGACGGCGACGTCTACAGCGCGCTCCTGCGCCGCGGCGCCGCCGAGGACATCGGCACCAAGCACCTCCTCATGTACATCGGCCACGTCGACCACTACACCCCGCTGCGCTCCGCCGGCAGCCTCGCCGTCGGCGCCGGCCTGTCCGTCGGCGGCGACAACCTGTTCCCCGCCCCCTGCGACCAGTACGACGAGGACGAGGCCAAGGCCTGCGGCTACAGCGTCAGCGGCTTCATGCCGACGACCCCGCTCCCCGCCAGCGGCAACGCCAACGGCGCCACCGCGGTCGTCCTCATGCGCAACCAGCCCAAGGACCAGGACGGCCACTTCGTCGCCTTCACCGCCCCGGAGATCGACCGCATCGTCCGCTACCTGACCTCCGCCATCGACGACGACCAAGACGAGGCCACCCCCCCGCCGACCCCGACCGTCCCGAACTGACGACCTGTCCCAAAGACCAGCCCGACTCCGCCCGCTCACGACCTGTCCCAAAGACCAGCCCGACTCCGCCCGCGCGACCTGTCCCGAAGACCAGCCCCAAACGGCGACCGCTCCGCGAGCGACCGCGCCCCTCGCCGACCACCTGTCCCAAAAGCCAGCCGGTCGCCCCGCGCCGGCCGGGGCATGCGCTGGCCCGGGTGTCGCAGACCACGCGACGGTACAACGTTCTCGCGGCCCCCGGCGCCCATTCCGCTGGATCTGTCCGAGAGCACGCGCGAAACTCGACCTTGAAGCGGCGGCGTCGCGGGCCAATCCTCGGACCGCCATGCGCAGCACCTTCGGCACCGCCACTTGCCTCGCCGCGGGCACCCGCATCGCCGCGCCGTGGGGCCTGCTCCCGATCGAGGCCCTCGACGTCCTCGACGAGATCCACACCCTCGACCCCGAGTCCGGCGCCCTCGGCCTCGCCCGCGTCGTCACCATCCGCCGCGCCGAGCGCGAGTGCGTGTGCCTCAGCCTCGCCTGCGGCGGCTCCCTGCGCCTCACCAGCGACCACCCCGTCTGGTCGCCCGAGACCCGCCGCTACGAGGCCGCCGGCCGCTGGGTCACCGGCCACCTCCAGCTCCTCACCCACCTCGTCGGCGACCGCCCCGGCCTCACCGTCGTCACCGGCCGCGAGTTCTTCATCGGCGTGCTCCCCGTCTACGACCTCGTCCTCGCCGCCCCGCACCACAGCTTCCTCGCCGACCAGATCCTCGTCCACAGCTGACCGCGATGACCGACACCGCCGACACCTGGCGCGCCTGGAAGGAGTCCACCTTCGGCAGCGAATACATGATCTGGCACGACGGCCTCGACATCGACGCCGTCACCCGCCTGCGCGGCGATCCCCGCGCCCACGCCGTCGACATGCTGCGCCTCGGCCTCTCGCTCCACGACGCCCACGCCGCCCAGGCCCTCGCCGCGATGGGCGAGGCCGCCGACCGCGACGCGATCCTCGCCCAGATCTCGCGCACCACCGGCGCCCAGCGCGTCCGCCTCGCCCTCGCCGCCCACCGCCTCCGCCCCGACCCCGCCCTCTCCGCCCACCTCATCGCCGTCCTGAACAGCGCCGCCCACTGGGGCGAGCGCATCGACGCCGCCATCGGCCTGCGCCACTTCACCGCCCCCACCGACGAGCCCGCCCTCCTCGACGCCCTCGGCGACCGCGACTACCTCGTCCGCTACCACGCCAGCGAGACCCTCCTCGCCCGCTGGCACATCCACCCCACCGACATCTCCAAACACCCCCGAATCTTCGAGCTCATCCGCCCCGACGGCCCCATCACCGCGGCCGCCCACGCCGAAGCCCGCGCCCTCCTCCGGTCCCTCCGCCGCTGAAAACCCGGGCCAGATCCCGCGCCCTCACAAAGAGGGCACGCGCCCCGGCCCCCAAGCTTTGACATGACTGCGATCGTCCGCCGGGCAATCCGCCCGCGACAGATTCGTCGCCGAGTTGACCAGCGCAATATGCGAGAACGCCTGCGGAAAGTTCCCGAGCAGCCGCCGCTGCCCCGGATCGTACTCCTCCGAGAGCAGCCCGACATCATTACAGAGCCCGATCAACCGCTCGAACAGCCGCTCCGCGTCCGCCCGCCGCCCCAGCAACAAATAGTTATCGACGAGCCAGAACGAGCACGCCAAAAACACCCCCTCGCTGCAAGGCAGCCCGTCATGCGCCGGATCCGGCAGATACCGCCGCACCAGCCCCCCTTGCAGCAGCGTCCGCTCGATCTGCGCCACCGTCCCCGCGATCCGCGGATCGCTCGCCGGCAGGAACCCCACCAAACTCAGCATCAGCAGTGACGCGTCGACCTCCTGCGATCCATAGGACTGCACGAACGACCCGAGCCCCGCGTCGTAGCCGCGCGCGCACACCTCCGCGTGGATGCGCGTCCGGGCCGCGCGCCAGCGGTCCACCGGGCCCGGGCGCCCGAACTCCTCCACCGCGCGGATGCCCCGGTCGAACGCCACCCACGCCATCACCTTCGAGTGCGTGAAGTGCCGCCGCGGCCCGCGGACCTCCCAGATGCCCTCGTCCGGCTCCTCCCACGCGCGCTCGAGGTACTCGAGCATCCCGCGTTGCACCCGCCACGAGTCCTCGCTGAACTCGAGCCCCGAGCGGCGGGCCAGGTGCAGCGTGTCCATCACCTCGCCGAACACGTCGAGCTGCAATTGGTCGCACGCCGCGTTGCCGACCCGCACCGGCCGCGAGCCCTCGTAGCCCGGCAGCCACGGCAGCTCGAACTCCGGCAGCCTACGCTCGCCGGAGATCCCGTACATGATGTTGAGCTGGCTCGGCGTGCCCGCGACCGCGCGGATCAGCCACTCGCGCCAGTGACACGCCTCCTCGCGGTATCCGCAGGTCAGCAACGCGTAGAGCGTGAACGTCGCGTCGCGCAGCCAGCAATAGCGGTAGTCCCAATTGCGCACCCCGCCGATCAGCTCCGGCAGCGACGTCGTCGGCGCCGCCACGATGCCGCCCGTCGGCGCGAAGGTCAGCGCCTTCAGCGTCAGCAGCGAGCGCTGGACCAGCGGCGCCTCGATCCCCGTGTACGTGCAGCGCTCCGTCCACGCCTGCCACCACGCCACCGTCCGCTGCACCGCCGTCTCCGGGTCCTCCGGCGCCGGCTGGCCCTCGTGCTGCCCGCCGCGCCACACCAGCGTGAACGCCAGCCGCTGGCCCGCGCGCACCTCGAACTCGCCGATCGACCTCAGATCCTCGCCGTGCAGGCGCACCGGCGTGTGCAGCTGCAATGCATCGGGCCCGGCGATCGCCAGCAGGCTGTCGTCCGCGAGCCGGCGCACCCACGGCACCCGCGACCCGTAGTCGAAGCGGATCACCAGCTCGAGCCCGAGCGCCACCGCGCCCTCGACGCCCTCCACCGTGCGGATCAACGTCGGCGCGTCGTCGCCGATCACCATGCAGTCGACCACGCGGCACACCCCGGTCGCCGCGCGAAACTCCGTCTCCAGCACCATCGTCCCCGGCAGGTAGCGGCGGCTCGCGCTGTACGCCTGCCGCGGCGTGATCGCCCAGCGCCCGTGCTTCGGCTCGCCGAGCAGCGCCGCGAAGCACGCCCCCGAGTCGAAGCGCGGCAGGCACAACCAGTCGATCGACCCGCTCCGACTCACCAGCGCCGCGCTGTGACAGTCACCGATCAGCGCGTAGTCCTCGATGCGCATCGTCGCCGCCTCCATAGCAAAGCCTCGCCCGCCTTCCATCGCCCGCCGCCCTTCCCCGCCCACACGCGCCGCTGCCACCCCCGCCCTCGCGTCCGCACCCCCCACGGCCCGCCCCGAACCGCGCCCACGCGCACCACGCGCGCCGGCGAACGTCGTCGCGACCGCGCCCACAAAATATCTGCCGCGCTCGCGACACCTCCCCCGCACCTCGCGGACAATGCCTGCGAGGGCCCGCGTTGACCGCCGACGAAGATGAACCCGCGCTGCTCCGCAACGCCGCCGCCGGCGACGCGGACGCGCTGGCGCGGCTCTACGCCGCCCACGTCGACGCGCTCTATGCCTTCTCCTATTACCGGTCCGGCCGCGACGCCGACCTCGCCGAGGACATCGTCCACGACACATTATTGGACGGCCTGCGCCACGCCGGCGCCTTCGACCCCGCGCGCGGCGGCCTGCGGGCGTTCCTGTTGATGCGGGCCCGCAACGTCGCCCGCGCGCAGCTGCGCGACCACCGGCGCAGCCAGGCGCTCGCGGCCGCGTGGGACCGCCGCGAGGCCACGCTCGGCCAGATCTTCCAGGCCCTCGACGGCGTCGCGGCGGAGGACGAATTGCTCGCCCGCGCCGAGACCCGCGAGCTCGTCCACGTCGCGATCGCCGGCCTCGCCGACAACCATCGCCTCGCCCTCACCCGCAAGTACGTCCACGGCGACAGCTTGCAGGACCTCGGCCGCCGCCTCGCGCTGTCCGAGGACGCCGTCAAGTCGCTGCTCGCCCGCGCCCGCCGGGCCTTCCGCGACGCCTTCGCGTCCCTCCGAGCCGCCGAGCCCGCGGCCCCGAGCCGCCTCCACCCGAACCTCCGGGAGCTGCGCGATGTCTCGTGATCCCCACACCCCCGACCCCGGCGACGACGCCGTCGATCGCCTCCTCGCCATGAGCGCCGACCCGCCGCAGCTCGACACCGCCGCCCGCGCCCGCCTGCTCGCCCGCGTGCAGCGCTCGCGCGCCGCCGAGCTCGCCCCGCCGGCCGCCAACAACCCACCTCCCCGATCCGTGATCCCCATGACCACCCCCCGCCGCTGGACCACCCCCGCCTACGCCCTCGCCGCCGTCGCCGCCTCCGCCGCGCTGATCTGGGGCCCGACGCTGCTCATCGACATGCCCCAAGGGACAGGTCCCGAAGAACATGTCCCCGGGGCCATCGCCGACGGCACCCTCGAGAACACCGGCACCCGCCCGCGCAGCTTCACCCTCGCCGACGGCTCGACCGCGATCCTGCGCGCCGGCGCGGCCCTCAAGGTCACCGGCCCGCGCGCGCTCGAGATCGTCCGCGGCGAGGCGCTCCTCGACGTCCGCCCCGGCGACCAGCCCTTCACCGTCCGCGGCGAGGCCGGCACCGTCGAGGTCCGCGGCACCAAGTTCCTGCTGCGCCAGGACGCCGGCGAGCTGCTCGCGGGCGTTTTGCGCGGCGAGGTCAAGCTCGTCAACGCCGCCGGCGAGGCCGTGCTGCAGGCCGGCGAGGCCGGCAGCCTGTCTCTCGGGGCAGGTCCGCTCAGGCGCCCGTCGGAGCGCCTGAGCCACGAGGTCGAGTGGGCGCGCGACGCATTGCAGGACCCCGCGGAGCAGCTCGGCGCGGTCCGCCGCGGCAACCTGCTCGCGCGCTTCCCGACCTGGCCGGGCGAGTGGCCGCTGCCGGTGCGGGTGATGGACGTCGACGTCTACGTCGAGGACGGCGTCGCGCGCACGACGATCGACCAGACCTTCTTCAACCACACCGACTACGAGCTCGAGGGCGTATACAGCTTCCCGCTGCCGGCCGACGCCGCGATCGCGCGGCTGGCGATGTACGTCGACGGCAAGCTGATGGAGGCCGGCATCACCGAGCGCCAGGAGGGCCGCGAGATCTACGAGTCGATCGTGTATCGCCGCCGCGACCCCGCCCTGCTCGAGTGGATGCACGGCAACGAGTTTCGCATGCGCGTGTTCCCGCTGCCCGCCAGGACCGAGAAGCGCATCCTCCTCAGCTACACCCAGCCGCTCACCAGCCTCTACGGCGATTACAGCGTCCGCGTCCCGATCCCCGAGCTCGACCTCCCCGTCGGCACCCTGCGCTACCGCGTCCACGTCAAGGACAAGACCCTCTCCGTCGACTCCTGCTGCGTCGACCTCAAGGTCAGCGATATCGGCGACGAGCGCGTCGCCGAGGCCACCCTCCACGACGTCGCGCTCGGCGACGACCTCGCCCTCACCCTCTATCCGACCGCGCCGCCGCCGCCCGTCACCGCCGCCGTCATGGCCGACCCCGGCGGCGACTATATGATGATCCGCGCGCGCCCCACCCTCCCCCAGCGCTCGCAGCACACCCCGCGCCGCTGGGTCGTCCTCCACGACACCAGCGCCTCGCGCAGCCCCGTCGAGCTCGCCGCCCAGACCCGCTTCCTCCGCCACCTCCTCGGCGAGCTCGACGAGGCCGACCGCCTCTCCCTCCTCGCCTTCGACTCCACCGTCCGCCAGCTCCCCGGCGGCTTCGCCCGCGTCGACAGCCTCGACCCCGCGCAGCTCGACGACTTCCTCGCCCGCGAGGGCCGCGACCACGTCGGCGCCACCGACCTCGGCCAGGCCCTCGAGCACGCGCTGTCGCTCCTCGACGCCGACGCCGGCGCCGAGGCCCCGCACATCCTCTACGTCGGCGACGGCCTGCTCGGCCAGCCCGGCGACGCCGCCCGCCAGGCCCTGCGCGACCGCCTCGTCGGCCGCGCCACCTTCGTCGCCGCCGCGATCGGCGACGAGCAGGACCTCGGCCTGCTCGACGACCTCAGCGGCGCCACCGGCGGCCTGCGCGTCCAGCTGACCCCCGGCGCCGACCTGCGCTGGCAGGCGCTCGACCTCGCGGCCGCGCTCAACACCGCGCGCCTGCAGAACGTCCGCGCGACGCTCGTCGGCCCCGGCGACGTCCCGATCGACGCCCGCCTGCACGCCTCGGCCGCGTCGCTGGTCGACGGCGAGGCGCTGACCGTCCTGTCCCGCGGGACAGGTCTCTCGGGACATGGCCCGAAGGCCATCCAGATCGCCGGCACCCTCGACGGCGCGCCCTACTTCGAGCGCCTCGCGCTGCCGGAGCCGAAGGCGAACGCCGGCTACGTCCCGCGCCTGTGGGCGCGCGCGCAGATCGAGGCCGACACCCGCGCCGGCGCCGAGGCCCACAAGGCCGAGATCACCGCGCTCGGCCTCGAGCACTTCCTGGTCACGCCGTTCACCTCGCTGCTCGTGCTCGAGAACGAGGCGATGTACCAGCAATACAAGGTGCGCCGCCCCGACGCCGCCGCCTGGGCCCACTACGCCGCGCCCGCCGAGATCAAGGTCGTCCGCGAGCCCCGCGGCGCGGTCTCTGCCGCCCCCGGGCAGATCGTCCAGCGCCGACCGATCGCGCTGTTCCAGAGCCAAAACGCCGGCTATGACCTCGACCACGACGTCTGGGGCGGCCTCGCCAGCGCCGAGGCCCAGCTCCGCTTCACCGCCGGCGGCAACATCGGCCTCGGCGCCCTCGGCCTCATCGGCTCCGGTCGCGGCGGCGGCGGCTCCGGCTGGGGCCGCGGCGCAGGCGCAGGCTTCGGCGGCCGCGGCACCCGCGTCCCCGCCGTCCGCCTCGGCGCCATGACCTTCGGCGACGACGCCACCCCCGAACGACTCGCCGACAACAAGTTCGTCACCACCAGGAGCCTCGAGCGCAGCCGCTCGAGCTGGGCCCGCCAGGACGTCGCCGGCGCGTCGCCAGCGGAGCCGATGCCCGACCTCGCGACCCGCGGCGTCCACTTCATGCCCAGCTTCTCCGGCGGCGAGGCGGCCAGGCGCTCGCACGGCGGCCTCGCCGGCCTCGCCGGCCGCCAGTACCCGGTCGCCCTCAACACCATCCAGGACGCGCGCCTCGGCGACCTCGGCGAGCACCTCCCCGCGCTGTTCGAGGACGGCTTCGACCGCGAGCGCGAGCAGCTGATCGCCGCCTCCGCCGCGCGCCCCGAGGGCCACATCAGCCCCGAGGCCCGCGAGCTGCTCACCCGCGCCCGCGCCAGCATCCGCCCCGCCCGCTACACCGTCGACGACGCCGAGCTCGCGATCGACGCCGACGGCCACTTCACCCGCACCCGCCGCATCGGCGGCTACCTCGACGAGATCGTCCGCTACGACGGCGAGACGCTGACCGCCACCTACCCCGCCGAGGGCCTCGCGGTCGTGCGCCGCGTCGGCCTCGCCGAGCCCGCGCTGCTGTCGCAGTGGACCCCGTGGCTGCTGCCCGCGCCCGACACCCTCGCCCGCTGGTACGACGTCACCCTCGCCGACCCGCACACGCTGCGCCTGGGCCTGCCCGGCCGCGCGGAGATCATCGACCTCCGCCTCGACGATCAATCCCGCCTCGTCCAGATCTCGCGCCGCGCCGGCGATCGCCTGCTCGCCGAGACCCGCTTCGAGTACGATGATAACGGCCTGACGATCATCGTCGCCGATCAGCGCACCCACATCCCGCACGCGACCGCCGCCGCGGCTCCCCCGGCCCAACAACCGACCCAACACGGCGATATCACCACGCTCGAGCTGCCCCTGCGCAGCCCCGCCGACCTGCAGGCCGCGCTCACGAGCACGACCCCCGGCACCCCCGAATGGCGCAACCTCCAGCGCCAGCGCCTCGCGGCCTTCGCCGCCCTCGGCCAGAGCTACCTGCAGGAGCCCGTCCTCGCCGAGATGCGCGCCCACGGCGAGCTCACCCGCGGCGAGCTCGTCCTCGCCGGCGCCGGCCTCGTCGTCGCCAGCCCCAAGCTCGCCGACCCCGCCCTCGCCGCCCACCGCGACGACCCCGTCGCCGCCTACCTCGCCGCCCTGCGCCGCGCTCGCAAGAACCAGACCGGCCCCCTCGAGCAGGTCGCAAAGAACTACCCACATTCGCTGCCTGGCCTTTTGGCCAGCCACGCGCGCCTCCTCGTCGACGCCCCGCGCGGCGTCAACCCGGGCAGCCTCGCGCGCCTGCGGGCCTTCCTCGACGCATACCACCACCCCGAGCTCTCCTACGTCGCGACCCAGCAGCTCGCCGGCCAGTACAACTGGCGCGCGCCCGCCAGCAGCGCGCCGGCCTGGGAGGCGCTCGCCGCCGCGGTGCCGCGCTGGCGCCCGACCGCGCTGCACGCCGCGGGCAACTCCTATCAATACGGCGGCGACTGGACCCGCGCCGGCGAGCGCTTCGCCCAGAGCCTCGCCGCCGCCGTCGAGACCGGCGAGCTGCCGACGATCGACTGGAGCGTGGCCTCGGCGATCAACCGCGCCGGCGGCCACGCCGAGTGGCGCCTGCAGTGGAGCCGCTGGCGCGACGCGGTCCAGAAGTCCGGCGACGCGACCGCGCTCGTCGCCTTCATGGCCGCCGCCCAGGTCCTGAACCAACCCGCCGAGATCCAGCGCGTCCTCGCCGGCGCCGACCTGCGCGACCTCGACCCCGAGGCCGCCGTCCCGCTGATCCTCCAGCTCACCCAGGTCGGACAGCTCGCCGAGGCCGACCAGATCCTGCGCACCCTGCTCGCCGACGCCCCCGAGGCCCCCGCCCTGCTCGCCCTCGCCGCCGTCCTCGCCGAGCGCCAGGGCCTGCTCGCCGACGCGGCCGCCCTCGCCGAGCGGGCCCTCGCCGCCCAGGACAGCGTCCCCCTCGGCCAGCTGCGCGGCGCCTACCAGCGCATCTTCGACCTCCGCGCCCGCGCCGCGACCGCCGAGCACTCGAAGCCTGTCCCCAAGGACATGTCCTCCGGGACATCCACGCGCCCCGCCCTCGACCTCGCGCTCGACCTCGCCGGCCGCTGGCGCGCCGAGGACCCCGACAACGCCGACATCGACGAGCGCTGCGCCGGCCTGCTGTTCAGCCTCGGCCACGACGCCGAGGCCCTGCGCCACCTCGACAGCATCATCGAGCGCCACCCCGCCGACGGCGCCGCCTTCGCAAAGGTCGCCGACGTGCTCGAGCGCGAGGGCCGGTTCGACGCCGCCGACCTCCGCTGGCAGCAGGCCGCCGCCGTCGAGCCGACGAACCCGACCTGGCTGGTCGGCCGCGCCCACAACCGCCTCGCCAGCGCCGACCGGCAGACCGCCCGCGCGCTCGTCGAGCAGGTCCTCGCCGGCGACTGGCAGCCGCGCTTCTCGCAGAACGTCCAGGAGGCCCGCGACCTCAAGAAGCTGATGGACGCGCCGCGGCCCTGACGAGCGCGCCGCGGCGGACCTCCGCGAGCGGATCGACCGCGCGTTCTCAGCCCCAGCCCGCGGGCCTGTCCCAAGAGACAGCGCCCAAACCGAGCCGGCGCCCACGCCGGCGCGATCGCCCCGCTTGACGCGCGGGGCGTCGCCCTCGTAGCGTGTCGCCTCGGCACTGAAAAAGGGTTGGGGTGGGGATATGCGAATGGGGAACCTGATCGTCAAGGGTTGGACTTGTATCGGCATGAGCGCGTGCCTCGGCCTCGGCGCCTGCGGTGACAGCGGCACCGCCAGCGGCTCCGCGAGCGCCAGCGAGGGCGACACCGTCGCCGTCACCGATACCGCCGGCTCCACGCAGGGCACCACCGCGCCCACCTCCATCGGCGCCACCACCGAGGACGCCGGCAGCAACAGCATGGACGCCGACAGCGACCCGACCACGGTCGCCCCGCCGACCACCACCGACGCCACCACCAACCCGGGCACGACCACCAACCCCGGCACCGATACCGGCCCCGACACCACCGACGCCACCACCAGCGGCACCACCGTCGGCGTCAGCGCCTCGGACACCTCGACCGGCAGCTCCGGCCCCGGCGACGACACCACCGGCACCAGCACCGGCGGCCCCCCGGGCCCCTGCACCAAGTCCTCGGATTGCCCGGACGGCCAGGTCTGCGCCGCCGGAGATTGCGTCGACGACCAGGGCGATTGTACGACCAACAAAGACTGCCACGGCGACACCTTCTGCTGCAGCAAGAATTGCCTGCCGCAGGGCGAGCAGCCCGGCGCCTGCATCGACTTCGGCCTCGAGCCCGAGGGCGGCTCCCACGACGACTGCGAGGGCCTCGTGCCGGTCGGCCTGTTCCAGCCGTCCGTGCAATGCGAGTGGACCAAGCCGCCCGCCAACGACCCGTTCCCCAACCACGTCAACGTGCTCACCAGCCCGCTCGCGGCCCCGCTGCCGCACCTCGGCATGAACAGCACCGAGATCGCCATCGTCACGTACAACTACACCGACGGCGGCGCCGAGTCCGGCTACGGCTCGAACGCCCTCTATTTCGGCGTGATCCGCATCCTCGACACCCGCACCTGCGGCCAGCTCGAGACGATCCACGACCCGAACAACAAGATCATCGGCGCCAGCCCGCCGGCGATCGGCGACCTCGACGGCGACGGCATCCCGGAGATCGTCACCCACCGCGCCGGCACCGGCCTCGTCGCCTTTAAGTGGGACGAGAACATGGGCAAGTACGTCACCTACTGGGTGGCGCTGAACACCGGCGTCGCCAACGTCATCCGCTGGGACGGCCCCTCGATCCACGACCTCGACGACGACGGCCTCCCCGAGGTCATCTCCGCCTCCGCCGTGTTCGACGGCGTCACCGGGGCGCGCATCAACGCCGGCCAGCTGCTCCCGGGCGCCGGCGCCGGCATCATCCCGGTCCTCGGCGACCTCGACGCCGACGGCAACATCGAGATCATCGCCGGCTCCGTGTGGCGCTGGAACCTCGCCATGAACAAGTGGGAGATGGCCTATCCCGGCGCCCCCGCCAATCGTCACTACGGCTACGCCGACTTCGGCACTCCGGGCCCGCAGCCGGCCGACTTCGACTTCAAGAAGCTCGATGGCAAGGCCGAGATCGTCAGCGTCGGCGCCAACGTCGTCCGCCTGCACACCCTGAGCGGCCAGCTCCTGCTGACCGGCGCGATCGGCAGCGGCGGCCCCCCGACCATCGGCGACTTCGACGACGACGGCTTCCCCGAGATCGCCGCCGCCGGCGGCACCACCTACGTCGTCTACGACCTCGAGTGCAAGAACGCCGGCCCCGGCTGCCTCGGCAACTACGTCCGCTGGAGCCGCCCGTCCCAGGACGCCTCCTCCGCCACCACCGGCTCCTCCATCTTCGACTTCGAGTTCGACGGCCAGGCCGAAGCCGTCTACGGCGACGAGTGCTTCGCCCGCGTCTACGAGGGCAAGACCGGCGAGGTCCTCTATTCCGCCTACCGCACCTCCTGCACCTGGTACGAGAACCCGATCGTCGCGGACGTGGACAATGACCGGGCACTAGCTTAGAAACGCCCGTAGCTGCGCGTTATCGAGAGATTATGTCTTAAAGGCCAGGCCACTTTCGGCCCTTGCGCTGGTTCGATTTTGGTTCGATTTTTCGAGCGTCAGGAAGAGGTCATGCTCACCAACGCCCAAGCCCGCGACGCCAAGCCCCGAGCGGCGCGCTACGAGATCACATGCGGCGCCCTGCCCGGCTTCATCCTGCGGGTCCTGCCGACCGGGAAGAAGGTGTTCTTCATCCGCTATCGGGGACCGGACGGCCGGGACCACCGCGAGCGCCTCGGCCTGCTCGCGCCCGGCTTCGGCGTCGACGAGGCGCGCAGGGCCGCGCTCAAGGTGCTCGCGCACGCCGGCGACGCGCCCGCCGCTCCCGAGCCGCCACCGCGCGCGGAGCCGACAGCGCCGCGCAGGAGCCCGCCAGTCTCGCGCGTCGAGCTCGACCTACCGCCCTTCGAGCGCTGCGCTCCCGAGCCCGTGGCGCGCACGCCAGAGCCCTCCTCGACTCGGAGTGCTCGGCCCTCCCTGCAGCTTCTCGCGCCTGTGGAGGCCGCCGCGCTCCCCACCGCCGAGCCGCTGCCGACGCAGACCCTCACCCTCGCCGCCTTCGCCGAGCGCTTCATTCAAGAGCACGTCGACGTCTACCTCAAGCCCGAGACGGCCAGGCATTACAAGGCGGCGCTGCGCAATCACATCCTGCCAGCGATGGGCAACAAGCCTCTCGAGGAGATCACGACCGCCGACATTCAGCGCCTCCACCGGAGCCTGAAGTCCAAGCCCAGCACCGCGAACTACGCCCGCACCGTCCTGAGCGTCATGTTCGCCAAGGCCGAGCGCTGGGACGTCACGACCCGCCGCAACCCCGCGCAGCGAGCCGAGCGCTTCGAGGAGCGAGCCGTCGAGCGCTTCCTGTCCCCCGAGGAGCGTCAGCGCCTCGAGGTCGTCCTGGCCGAGGGCGCCCGCCTCAAGCCCTGCCAGTCCGGCTACATCCAACCCGACACCGTGTGGGCCATCCGGCTGCTCGCGTTGACCGGCATGCGCCACAACGAGATCTGCGACCTCAAGTGGGACCAGGTCGACTGGAACCGCGGCATCCTCCGCCTCCCGGACTCCAAGACCGGCAAGCGAGACATCGTCATCTCCGACCAGGTCGTCGCCCTGCTCCGCGAGATCGCCACCGCCAAGAGGAACCCGAAGCGCGGCCGTGTCGTCTGCTCGCGCACGGGCGACAAGCTCCACAGCCTCGGCCGCACCTGGCGTCGCGTCCGCGAGCTCGCCGACCTCCCCGACCTCCGGCTCCACGACCTGCGCCACTCCGTGGCCAGCGACGCCATCATGCAGGGCGTCCCGCTCGAGGTGGTCGGCAAGATGCTCGGCCACCGCAACTACAAGACCACCCAGCGCTACGCCCACATCGCCGACACCGCCCTTCGCGACGCGGTCAACCTGACCAGCAAGACCATCCTTCAAGCCGCACACGGTAGAAGTTCACACTGACCGACGAGCTTGGGTGACCCATGATTCGCACGACTGACGAACCAACGCTCGACTGGTACGGTGCCGGCTACGACGCGTTCCTTGACGCACCGGAGCGTGAGGAGCCGCGCGCCGGATGGTCGCTGCTCCGTGCCGGCATCTCCCGAGCGCGACGCGGAGACTTCAGCCTGGTCGGTACGGTCGCGCGGACCATCATCGTGCGCACGATGGATCCCAGGCTCCATCAGGTCGCAGCCGAGTTCGTCGCCGACGCCGGAGACGCCGCCGACCTGGAGGTCCTCGTTCTTACACCCGCGACGATCGACCGCGAGCGCGGCCTGGACATCGCCCACGCCCTCACGGCGCGCGGCCGACTGGTCGACGTGCCGGCGGTGTCTCGCTTCTACGAGGTGCACCGCGAGCACCCCGACTGCGACAGCATCCCTGCGCGGTTACGCTGGTTGCTCGGCTCCTCCGAGGACGGGGACGACGACCCGAGCGAGCACACCTGGACCGAGTACCGCGCGGCGGTCGCCAGGCGTTACTTCGACCTGTGGAGCAGGCTCGGAACCAACCTGATCCACGTGCGTCGCGGTCGCGCCTACGACCTGCGGACCCTCGTACACGACATCCTCGGCGACTTGCGTGATGGCTTCCTGGACGGCGACGACCGCCGGGCCTTCGAGGTCACGACCGGTCGCTCATGCAGCGCGTGGTTCACGGACGGACAGGCCAGCTTCCTCACCGTCGCCGCCGACCTCGAGGACTTCCTCGCCTCCGGCGTCGTCGGCCCACCTCCCGGACAGCGCGCCTTCATGGGCCACCCGCTCGAGAACGCCGACGCCGCGGCCGGGGTCCTCGCGGCCTACCCGCAAAACCGCGGGATGGGAGCCCCGCGGGCCGGCTCGCCTTCGACGAGATTCAGCCCGAGTATTCCTCGTTGCGGGACATGCTGTTCTCCAGGGGCTTTCGCGAGATCCGCATGCTGACGCTCCCGCACCGGCAGTGGGTCGACTGGGAGCTCGCGGACTTCGCCGATCCCAAGCAGGCCCCGCGCCGCGCCACCGCGGAGATGTCGAGCGCCACCACCTGGAACCCCGCGTGGGCGAAGGCCCGGCCGGTGAGCGCGATGCCGTTGCCAGTACTCGTCCCATCCCGCCATGTCGCGCCAGTCCGCGGGCGGGCGGGGCCAATCCATGACG
>Ga0075163_10004204_pt1 | contig 19315 bp, 17 predicted proteins | sample JI1023141ADNA_FD_71478 | JGI IMG/M metagenome (GOLD analysis project Ga0075163, IMG submission 71478) | Wastewater effluent complex algal communities from Wisconsin, to seasonally profile nutrient transformation and Carbon sequestration -... | ecosystem: Engineered > WWTP > Effluent > Algae...
CAGGGTCAGCAGCCAGGCAAACAGCCCCAAGGAAACGGCGGCGGGGATCAACAGCCAAACTGAACGCTGCTGGGTCAGCACCAGCCACGGCAGATAGCAGCCGAGAATCTCGGCCAGCGCGGTTATGGCGAACAATCCCAGAACTTTGACGAACTCAAGCATAGTTTCGGCTCCGACTATTTTCCATTATTGTAATCACTTGACTCTGTAGTCACTCAAGGGTTTCTAATGCGGGAAACAAGGAGAACGCCATGAGTCTTGATCCCAACCCGAAGCCCCTTCAGGAAACCGCTCATTGCGGATGTGCCGGTGGCTGTTCAGTAGCAGCGCCCGCAGTCGCTGAAACCCCGGCAGCCGCCGATCTCGCTCAAAGCGATGGCGTGCCCGTTTTCGTGATTCCAACCATGGACTGCCCGAACGAGGAGAATGACATCCGTCGGGCGGTGGCCGGTATCGACGGCATCCGTTCCCTGCGTTTCCAACTGTCGGCACGCACCGTTTCGATAGATGCGACGACGGATGCCCTCGATGCCGCCTTGGCCGCTATCCGCCAGGCGGGGTTCAGCCCCAAAGCGGTGTCGGCAGATCAAGCGGCAACGGAAAACGTCGGCATCAGTGAGTTATGGCGAAGTGTTCTGGCGCTGGGGCTGGCCGTCGGTGCGGAAGCGCTGGATTTCTTCGCGCCCGACACACTGCCTTTCAAGGGCTTCGGAATGACATTGGCCGTCGTCGCCATCTGGCTATCCGGCATTTCAACCTATAGCAAAGGCGTGGCGGCATTGCGGCGCGGGCAGCTAAACATGAACGCTCTGATGGGCGTGGCGGTGACCGGCGCCTTCCTCATTGGCCAGTGGCCCGAGGCGGCGATGGTCATGGCCTTGTATGCGATTGCCGAACTGATCGAAGCCCGCTCCGTGGATCGGGCGCGTAACGCCATCAAAGGCCTGCTCGACCTGACGCCGGAGACGGCGGAAGTTCGGCAGGCTGATGGCACGTGGCTGGAAGTACCAGCCGCAGAGGTAAAGCTGGAGGCCTGCGTTCGGGTCAAACCCGGCGCCAGGATACCGCTCGATGGTCAGGTGACGGCAGGAACCAGTGCAGTCAATCAGGCGCCGGTCACCGGCGAAAGCATCCCGATTGACAAGGTGGTGGGCGACCCGGTATTCGCCGGCACGATCAACGAAACCGGCATCCTGGAGTTCCGTGTCACGGCCGCTGCCGACAACACCACACTGGCCCGCATCATCCACGCGGTCGAACAGGCGCAGGGGACGCAAGCGCCAACCCAACGCTTCGTGGATCGGTTTGCCGCAATCTACACCCCGGCCGTGTTCGGTATCGCGGTTGCCGTGGCCATTTTAACCCCCTGGCTCCTCGGCTGGACCTGGACGCAGGCGCTCTACAAAGCCCTAGTGCTGTTGGTCATCGCTTGCCCCTGCGCGCTGGTGCTTGCCACGCCGGTAACGGTGGTTAGCGGCCTGGCGGCAGCAGCCCGACGAGGCATCCTGATCAAGGGCGGCGTTTATCTTGAAGAGGCCCGCAAACTGCGCGTCATTGCCCTCGACAAAACCGGCACCATCACTGAAGGCAAACCCCGTCTGGTCGCCACGGAACTGCTTCACTCGGCGGTCCCCGAATCCCAGGTGCTTTCCTGGGCGGCCAGCCTGGCAGGGCACTCGGACCATCCGGTCTCAAAAGCGATTGCGACCGGTCTAAAGCTTCCGGAAAATGGCTTGACCGATTTTGTCGCACTCGCCGGACGAGGTATTGAAGCGCGCACGGATGGCCAACTCCTCGTCCTCGGCAATCATCGCCTGATTGAGGAACGCGCTCTGTGTAGTGCCGAGATCGAGGCTCGCCTTCAGGTGCACGAGACGCAAGGCCGGACCGTCACCATGCTGGCATCGGTAAAGCAGGTGCTGGCAATTTTTGCAGTGGCGGACACCATCAAGGAAAGCTCACGGGAGGCGGTGGCCGATCTGCACCGTCTCGGTGTCGTCTCGGTCATGCTGACCGGCGACAATGTGGCGACGGCCGCGAGCATCGCCAAGGAAGCCGGCATCGACGACGCCCGGGGCAATCTTCTGCCAGAGGACAAACTGGCGGCCATCGAAGATTTGCAAAGTCGCTATGGCCCGACCGCGATGACCGGCGACGGCATCAACGACGCGCCAGCGCTGGCCCGGGCCGACATCGGCGTGGCCATGGGCGCGGCGGGCACGGACACGGCGATGGAAGCGGCCGACGTGGTAATCATGAACGACGACCTGCGGCGTATTCCAGAGACCATTCGCCTGTCCCGGCGCACCCATGCGGTCCTCTGGCAAAACATCGGGCTGGCCCTGGGGATCAAGGCGATCTTTCTCGGACTCGCCGTTTTCGGTAATGCGACCATGTGGATGGCGGTCTTCGCCGACATGGGCGCGAGTCTGCTGGTGGTGGGTAACGGCGTGCGACTACTGCGCAAATGATCCCGGATAAGCCCATGATGGACCGGTACCGCTGGCTGGGGTTGGCCATCGGTGTGGCCTTGGCGGACCAAGGGGCCAAGCATTGGATCGCGGGGACCTTCCCCTTGGGCGCAGGCGAAACGGTGTTACCGTTTTTCAATCTCGTCCACATCCTGAATAGCGGCGCAGCCTTCAGTTTTCTCGCGAATGCCGGCGGTTGGCAACGCTATGTCTTCATTGCCCTCGCCTTGGTCGTCTCGGTGGGGCTGACCGTCATGTTGCTCAAAGGCGTGGCGAACCGGTGGGAAGGGTGGGGGTATAGCCTGTTCCTCGGCGGTGCCGTCGGCAACCTGGTAGATCGCTTGGGCCGGGGAGCGGTCGTGGATTATCTGGACTTCCATGCCGGCGGCTGGCACTGGCCAGCCTTCAATCTCGCCGATACGGCGCTTTGTCTGAGCGCCTTTATTCTTCTTTTGGGAACCTTGCTGTCGTCAGCTCAAAGCAAGGCGCCCACTTAGCACGTGCACAGGAAATCTCGATGCAAATCCTGGCTATAAACCAAAACGAGGAACACAAATTGGCTCAACGATCCTTCTCCCTATTTGACCGTCGCACGTTGTCTGCCTTGATGCTCATGGGCCTGGTCCATTGCACTTCGGCAGCCGAGGAACCCTTGCCTCCTGATCAGGCGTTTCGGCTCAAGGCATCCCTGAAGGGTAGCGATACGGTGGTGGCTGAAATCATTCCTGCCAAGAAGCACTACCTCTACAAGAACAAGGTCCGCTTCGCCTTGAAGAACGCCAGCAGCGTCATGATTAAGGAGGTGAAGCTACCTTCCGGCGAGATGAAGAACGACCCCTATTTTGGGCTGATTGAAGTCTATAAATCGCCCGTCGTCGCGGAAATCGTTCTGGAACGCGCTCCCAAGTCTAAAGTCTTCACCCTTTATGCGTCTTATCAGGGGTGCAATGAGAAACTCGGCATCTGTTATCCGCCGATTGAGAAAACCGTTGACATGAAGTTCGATTGACGCCGGGTATCACATTTTTCCATTGCTAGCGTTTAGCCCATCTGCCATTTATTGAAAGGTTTTATTGTCATGTTGAAAAAGCTCATTGCCTGCCTGTTAGCGACCACCGCACTACAGGGTGCCCTTGCGGCACAACTGCCCGAAGTAACCGTCTATAAGGATCCTGATTGCGGCTGCTGCACCGAGTGGGTCAAGCACATGCAAGAGTCCGGTTTTCAGGTGAAGCAGGTCAATACCCGAGCCATGGACGTGGAACGGCAACGGTTTGGGGTACCCCCACATTTGGCTAGTTGCCATACCGCGAAAGTTGGCGGCTACACCGTGGAAGGTCATGTGCCCGCCTCCGCCGTCAAGAAAATGCTGGCCGAAAAGCCGTCGGTAGGAGGCCTGACCATTCCGGGCATGCCGGCCAATGCCCCAGGCATGGGGCCGCACATCGTGGGAACGCTCAAGGTATATACCTTGCCCAAAGCGGGTGAGTCGTCGCGCCTCTACTCGGTCGAATAGCGCCGATTCCCGAAAGTGCGGATGGGGGAATTTTGGCAATGCACCCATGTGAATGGCCGTATTCGCCGACATGGGTGCCATGTCTGCTGGTGGTGGGTAACGGCGTGCGCATCCTGCGGTGGACTTCCGGTAAAGACTTTCGCTGATACAATCCCGCCCATGCGCCGCTGGCTCTCTATCCTTCTTCTCGTATTTCTGCCGTTCCAGTTCTCCTGGGCGGCGGTGGCCGGCTATTGCCAGCACGAGACCGGAGCGGCAGCACAGCACTTCGGTCATCATGACCACCAGCATCAGGCCGCTGCCGATCAGGATGGCACGCCGGATGCCAAAACCTTGGGTGGTGGCATCGACGGCGATTGCGTCGCCTGTCATGCGAGTTGTGCCGCGGCGATTTTCAGCACGGCCTCCTTGCCGGCTTCAAGCAGCGCGTCCTTTGCGATTCCCTGGTTGCCGGGAAATCTGACCGCGCCGCCTCTCGCGCACCCCGAACGCCCCAACTGGTCCGTCCTCGCCTAATCGGCGGGGTGGATAGCACTTTTCTGCGCTTCTCCCTTGCGGCTGCGGTGGACTGATCCGCCCTGACGCATTGCGACGTTTCCCGGTCGCACCCCGCCGATTCCCCGTGTGTCTTTTCATCACTGGAGAATTGGATGTCTCGAAGCAAATCAGTTTCACGAACCACCTTTTTACCGGCCCGCGTACTCGTGGCCGGACTGTACTCGCTCGCTGCGCTAGCGACCGGCAACCTCTGGGCGCAATCAACGTCAGCCACCGCTGGCGCCGCGATTACCTTGCCGCAAGCCTTTGCTGCCGCTTGGGCGCGCCAGCCTGAGGCACAATCCCTCGATCTGCGGCGCGATGCTGCCGAAGCGCGTCGGCAAGTTGCCGGCAGTTGGACGGCCCAAGCACCTTCGCTGGACATGTCCGGCAAGACTGACCAACTGAGCAAGAATCAAGGCAGCCGCGAATACGCGGTCGGCGTCGCCTTGCCCCTGTGGCTGCCCGGCGAACGCTCCCGTCAGGGTGCCTTGGCCGATGCCGAATCGAAAGCCGTGGATAGCCGGGTGACGGCCGCCCAACTGCGCACTGCCGCCGCCGTGCGTGATGCCTGGTGGAACTGGCAGCGGGCCCGTGGGGAACAGTCGCTGGCCCGCGAACGCATGGTCAGCGCGCAAAAACTGGCAGAAGATGTCCGCCGCCGGGCCAAGGCCGGCGACCTTGCCCGCTCGGATCAACATCAGGCCGATGGTGCGGCGGCCAGCGCCGAGGTAACGCTGGCCGAAAGCGCCAGCCTGCTGGCCGCAGCCACCCAGCAATTGCGCGCCTTGATGGGCAAGCTACCGGATGAGACAGCAGCCGACGGACCGGAAACCCCGCCGGCGGTGCCTGCCGACTTCACGGCTCTGGATGCGACCCACCCGGCAGTCGTCGAATTGTTTGACCGCGCCGAAGTCGCTCGCCGTAGTGCCGATCTGGCCGGTGTGCAAACAAGGAACAATCCCGAACTGTTGCTGGCCACCACCCGCGAGCGGGGCGCTTTCGGCGACGATTATCAGCAGACCGTCACGCTCGGCGTGCGCATCCCGTTTGGCTCGGATAGCCGCAATCGCGCCAAACTCGGCTTGGCCCGCGCCGAAGCCCTCGAAACCGAGGGGCAACTTCGCCTCGAACGCGAGCGCCTGGCGGCCGATCTGGAAGCGGCGCGGGTGCGCGTCGAATCCAGTCGCACGCAACTGGCGGCCGCCGAGAAACGCGCCCAACTGGCGCGCGAGTCGCGGGGCTTTTTCGACAAGTCCTTCCGCCTGGGCGAAAGCGATCTGCCGACCCGCTTGCGTATCGAACTCGAAGCCGTCGAAGCCGAACGGCAAAACGCCCGCGCCCGGATTGAACTGGCCGCTGCAATCTCCGCCCTGCGCCAGGCGCTGGGCCTGCTCCCCGAACAAAAATGAGGAACCCGAACATGAGAACAACAAACACGCTGGCCGCTGTGGGATGGGCCGCCTGGATCGCCCTGGCGGCACCACTGGCCTGGGCCGGTGACGGGCACGACCATGGCGAGGCGCCAGCATCATCGGCCGGTCCCGCCTCGCCGCGTTTTGCGGCAACGTCCGAAACCTTTGAACTGGTCGGCGTCGTCAATGGCAAGCAACTGACGCTCTATCTCGACCGCTATGCCGACGGCAGCCCGGTCAAGGATGCCCAGCTCGAACTGGAACTGGGTGGCGTCAAAGTCCCCGTCGAACCGCATGCCGAGGGGGAGTTCGAGGCGACGCTGGCGCAGGAACTCAAACCGGGGGTCGTGTCGGTCGCGGCGACCGTCATCGCCGGCGAGGAAACCGACTTGCTGGCTGGCGAACTCGACGTCCACGAAGAGGCACATGACGAAACGACCGCCCACACCCATGGCTGGAAAGAATATGCCCTGTGGGCCGGTGCCGCCGGCGGGGCGCTGCTGCTCCTTGCCGCTCTATTGCGCCGCCTGCGCGCTTCCCGCAACCCGCGTTTCGGAGGTGCCGCATGAAGCCCCGTCTGTTATTTAGCGCCCTATGTCTTTCCTTCTTGTTTTCCTCAACCTTGGTGCTGGCCGGTGATGGCCATGACCACGGCGACGCCTCGCCCGCTGCCAGCGGCAATGGCCCCAAGCGCCAGCCGGACGGCAGCGTCTTCCTGCCCAAACCGGCGCAACGCCAGATCGGTGTTCGCACCCTGCTGGTTGAGCTAGGTGAACTGCCCCGCACCCATGAGCTGGCCGGCAAGGTGGTCATGGACCCGAATGCCGGCGGCAAAGTGCAGGCCATCGTCGCCGGCCGTGTCACGCCGGGGCCACGCGGTCTGCCATTGCCCGGTCAGCCGGTCAAGAAAGGCGAGGTGCTGGCTTACGTCACGCCGGAAGTCGGCGGCAACAGCCGCTCCCTGGCGGAAAGTCGCCTGCGCCGCCTGCGCGAACTGGCCGACACCGTGCCACGCAAGGTCATCGAGGAAGCCGAAGCCGCCGTCGCCAACGAACAACTGGTGGCGCCGGTCAGCGGCGTTATCGCGTCGGCCAACGTCGTGTCCGGTCAGGTGCTCGAAGCCCGCGAAACCCTGTTCGAGATCGTCAATCCGGAACGCATGCTGATCGAGGCGCTGGCTTTCGATATGGCCATCGCCAGCGATGTCGCCGGGGCCTTTGTCGCCGTTGGTGAGCAGAAGCTGCCGCTGCGCCTGGTCGGCGTCGCCCGCAGCCTGCGTGAGCAAGCACTGCCGCTGACCTTCCGGGGTGAAGGCGGCGCTTTGGCGGCGTTGGCCGTCGGCCAGCCGGTTCGGGTCTTCGTGCAGACGCGCAGCACGGTGCCGGGCATCCGGGTGCCGGCAGCGGCGCTGATGAAGAACCCGGCTAACCAGAGCATCGTCTGGGTCAAGACGGCACCGGAACGCTTTGAGCCGCGCACGGTAAGCGTCGAGCCGCTGGACGGCACCCACGTGGCGGTGACCAGCGGTCTGAAAGCCGGGGATCGGGTTGCCGTCCGCGCTGCGACCCTGATCAACCAGGTCCGGTAAAGGGATGACGATGGAACCTATTCTCGACTCCACCCTGACCTGCCCGATTTGCGGACTATCAGAAAAACTGCGCATGCCGACCGATGCCTGCTTGTTCTTCCATGAATGCTCAGGTTGCAAATCATTACTCCGACCCAAACCGGGTGACTGTTGCGTCTTTTGCAGTTATGGCAACGTGCCATGTCCGCCGATTCAGCAGCAATCGGATTGCTGCACACGACGGGAGCGCTAAATCATGTTCAAGTGGCTTCTCGATAACAGCCTTGCCAACCGCCTGCTGGTCATCATCGCCAGCCTAGTGCTGATGGCTTATGGGGCATTCACGCTCTCCCGCACACCTGTGGATGTGTTTCCAGACCTCAACAAACCAACGGTCACCATCATGACCGAATCCGGCGGCATGGCCGCCGAAGAGGTGGAACAACTGATCACCTTCCCGCTGGAAACGACCATGAACGGTCTCCCCGGTGTGGAAAGCGTGCGGTCGGTCTCCAGCGCCGGCCTGTCTTTCATCTATGTCACCTTCAACTGGCGCACGGAGATTTTCCGGGCCAGGCAGATGGTGTCGGAACGTCTGTCCTCGATGGAGGAAGGGCTGCCAGCGGGCGTCACGCCGCGCATGGGGCCGATCAGTTCGATCATGGGCGAAATCATGCAGATCGCCATTCCCATCGACACGGCCAAGATATCGCCGATGCAGGTACGCGAATACGCCGACTGGGTGCTGCGTCCGCGTCTGATGGCCATCGCCGGCGTGGCGCAGGTCATTCCCATCGGCGGCGAGGTGCGGCAGTTCCAGGTGCAGCTGAACACGACCCGCATGGCGGAACTGGGCATCTCGCACGAGCAGTTGACCGGGGCGCTCAAGGGCTACTCGGCCAACACCTCCGGCGGCTTCCTCGAACTCAATGGGCGCGAATACCTGATTCGCCATCTCGGCCGCACGTCGCGTCTGGACGACCTGAAGAACCTGGCGCTGACGGCCCGCCACGGTCAACCCATTTTATTGCGGCAAATCGCCGACGTGACCTTCGCACCGGCCATCAAGCGGGGCGATGCCGGTTTCGAGGGCAAACCGGCGGTTATTCTCGGCATCCAGAAGCAACCGACGGCGGACACCATCCATTTGACCCGGAGCATCGAGGCCGCAGTGGAGGATCTGAAAAAATCGCTGCCGGCCGGCATGGAGGCCCCCAAGGTGACCTTCCGCCAGGCCAGTTTCATCGAATCGTCGATCAGCACGCTGCAAGGCAAGCTGATCGGCGCTTCGGTCTTCGTCGCCGTCATCCTGTTCTTCTTCCTGGGCACCTTGCGCCCGACGGTGATCGCCCTGACCGCGATCCCTGTGTCGATATTCATGACGGCGCTCGTCTTCGACTATTACGGCTTGTCGATCAACACCATGACGCTGGGTGGCTTGGCCATCGCCATCGGTAGCCTGGTCGATGACGCCGTGGTCGGTGTCGAGAATGTACTGCGACGGCTAAAGGAGGATCGGGCCAAGCACCACGATCACCGGATGCATCCGATTGAACTGGTGGCCCATGCGACGATGGAAGTCCGTTCGGCCATCCTCTACGCAACGATCATCATCGTGCTGGTTTTTCTGCCGCTCTTCGCGCTGCCCGGTATGGAAGGGCGCTTGTTCGTGCCGCTCGGCATCGCCTTCATCGTTTCGACGTTGGCCTCGCTGGTGGTCTCGGTGACGGTAACGCCGGTGCTCTCCTTCTACTTGCTGCCCAGCATGAAGTCGCTCGATCATGGCGACACGAAACTGTTGGCCTGGCTGAAAGCCAGCTATGGCCGCAGTTTGCAGACGGTGCTCAACCACCCCAAAGCGGCGTTGGCGGCCGGTGCCGTCGCCATTTTGGTGGCAGCAGTCGCCGTGCCGTTCTTTCCCAAGACTTTCCTGCCGCCCTTCAACGAGGGAACGTTGCTGATCGGCATGCGCCTCAACCCCGGCGTCACGCTGGCCGAGTCGTCGGACCTGGCGCAACAGGCCGAGGTGCTGGTCAAGGAAGTGCCGGAAGTGGTGCACGTCGGGCGACGCAGCGGCCGGGCGGAACTCGACGAGCATGCGGAAGGCGTACACGTCAGCGAACTGGATGTCGGCCTGAAGCCAGCATCGGAAATGACACGCTCAATGGGCGAAATTTCGGCTGACATTCGCGCTCGCCTGATCAACCTGCCGGCGGCAATTGCCATTGGCCAGCCCATCTCACACCGCATCGATCACATGCTGTCCGGTGTGCGTTCGCAGATCGCCATCAAGATTTTTGGCGACGACCTGGACACGCTACGCGGTCAGGCCGATGCGCTGCGCGGCAGGCTGGCCGCTATTCCCGGCATCGCCGATCTGGAAATCGAGAAGCAGGTGCTGGCGCCGCAGATCAAGGTCAGCGTCAACTACGCGACGGCCGCGCAATACGGCGTGCCGACCCCACAGATTTTGGCGACGCTGCAAAGCCTGGTTGAGGGCGAGAAGGTAACGCAGGTGGTCGAGGGTGGCCGGCGCTTTGCGCTGGTCGTGCGTTTGCCCGACTCATCCCGCTCGTTGCAAGGGCTGGGGCAGATATTGCTGGAGACACCTGGCGGCCCGATTCCCCTGTCAAAAATCGCCACCATCGAGGATGGCGACGGGCCGAATCAGGTCAGCCGCGACGACGGCAAGCGGCGCATCGTGCTTTCAGCCAACGCGCAGGGGCGGGCGCTGTCCGAGATTGTCGAGGACATCCGCCAGGTGGTCGGCGAAAGCAAACTGCCTGAAGGATACTTCATCACCCTGGGCGGACAGTTCCAGGCGCAGGAAGAGGCTTCGCGGCTGGTTGGCCTGCTCTCCATCGTCTCGCTGGTGCTGATGTTTGTGGTGCTGTTCAGTCGCTACAAGTCAGTTGTGTTATCGGCGATGATCATGGCCAACATTCCGCTGGCGCTGGTTGGCGCAGTGTTCGGCTTGTGGATTTCCGGGCAGCCGCTGTCGGTCGCCGCGCTGGTCGGTTTCATCACGCTGGCCGGCATCTCGGTGCGTAACGGCATCCTCAAAGTCAGCCACTACATCAACCTGATGCGCATGGAAGGCGAGAATTTCGACCACAAGATGGTCCTGCGCGGCTCGCTGGAACGTCTCGCGCCGGTCTTGATGACGGCGCTGGTCACCGCCTTTGCGCTGGCGCCATTGTTGTTCGAGGCCGAGCGACCGGGCACGGAAATCCTGCATCCGGTAGCGGTGGTCATTTTCTCGGGCCTGATCAGTTCAACCCTGCTCGACACCTTCCTGACGCCCGCCATGTTCTGGCTGTTTGGCCGCAAGGATGTGGAACGCCTGATGGCCGACCGCGATGCCGGTGCGCTTTGAATATTTCTCAACGAAAGGAAAACCCATGAAACCGATTCATTTTCTCGCCGCTGTTGTCCTCTCCCTGTCCGGCAATGCTTTCGCTGCCGGTGGCCACGAGCACGGCCACGAACACAAACCGCTCCACGGTGGCGTCGTCAGCGAGGTCAAGGACATGGATTACGAACTGGTCGCCACTCCGGAGACAATCCAGTTGCATGTGCGCGATCATGGCAAGTCGGTGGATGTCTCAAAATCCAACGCCAAACTGACCATCCTCGTCGGCACTTATAAACAGGAAGTCGAGTTGAAACCGGCGGGCGCGCAACTGGAGGCTACAGGCAGTTTTAAACTTGCCAACAGCAAGATTGTGGCCTTGGTTTCCGTCCCGGGCAAAGCCCCGGCAACGGTTCGCTTCGTGTTGAAGTAGAAGGGAGTCCGCATGTCTGCGATCACAAAAATTCTCGCCACTTGTTTTCTGGGCGTGACGCTCTCCGGTTGTGCTGGGCATACTCATCGACTGGTATCGGAGAACGACTCGCTATCCGTCACTGGCTCCTTTAGCCACGAAGGCACGCAAGCGCCGGTCATGGTTTTGGAACTCGAAGGAGCGCGATATGAGGGGCGGGGATTTGTGATTCAGCATTCTCAAGACCTCGCAAAATTACGTAAATTGTTTGGTCCAGGCAAACATTACGACCGAATTACCAGCGGCATGGACAGCGATCACATAAAGAATTCGGCTTCGCCGATACTACGTTCCCAAAGTGGGGAAACAATTCTATGCCTGCTGGCTTGGAGTTCAGGCCAAAGTCCAGCCGGGGTTTGCACGAAGCCTGATGGAAAGGAGATTGATGTTCGTTTCGACTGATTCTGGGTAAGCCTGCTTCGGGAAGCATAAAAAGCCAAAAAGGCGACAAGCCCATGGCTTTGCTTGCTTCCCAAATAACGGATGTTCGTTGTGTGCCGTCTTGGTGTCATTTTGAGCTATACCCCAAACGGATGTCAGGGTAGGCCGCTCAAAGAAGTCCAGATAAGTCAAATATTCAATTTATTGGCACCTGCCACGACAGAGCATAGATTTTTAGCTGACCGAATTCGCTCGGAAAAGGAGTTTAACGGGTCAAAGTATCGGCTATGTCCGGTTCGGGACATTTCGAAGCGATGATCAAAGGCAAGATCACTGTGCACCGGTAGGGGTCGCAAGATTACACAAATGTAATTTATCGGTCAGCATCCCGTTGGGCAACGCTCCGTACCATCCGTGTCTATTGATCTGAACTCGGTGAACTTGCCCCAATGAATTGCTCTCCGCCAACGCCCAAATTGCGCGCCGGGACCTGCTTCCTGCTGGTGGCCTTGCTGGCCGCCCCAATTGGTTCCGCTCAGGCGGAAACCCTGCGCGATGTGTTTGAAAAAGCGTGGGCCAATTCCCCTCAGGGGAAAACAGTCGTCGCGAAACGCGAGGAGGCGACCGCCAGCCGAACCGTTGCCGAATCCTTGTTTCCTGGTACACCGAAAATCGGCCTGGCGCAGCGCACTGACCGCTGGAACGACAATCTGGGCAAAGAAGAAAGCGAAATCGGCATTTCAGTTCCGCTCTGGTTGCCCGGTCAAAAATCAGCCCGGATAGCCGTGGCCGAGGCGGATGGCGACGAGAGTCAGCGGAGCATTGCCGCCACCCGGCTGGCCGTCGCCGGTGAATTGCGGACGGCCCTATGGACGCTCTATCTGGTGCATAGTGAAGCAGAGGTTGCCGTTGAACGTCTGGATGCCGCGGCCAAACTGGAAGACGATGTGACCAGGCGGGTCAAGGTCGGTGAAATGGCCCGCTCCGATCTGCTCCTCGTCAAGCAGGAAACAAGTAGCGCCCGGGCCGCCGCGGCCGAGGCGAAAGCACGTGTTGTGCGCAGCACGCAGCGCTACCGGGTGCTGACCGGCAGCGACCGCTTGCCGGACAATCCCCAAGAGCTGGTCATGGTGGCAGCCGCTGACGATCTCCATCCCCGCCTGGCGGCCGGGCAGGCCATTGCCGAGCGTGCCCGTGCCGGCATGAAACTGGCCCAGGAGTCGCGCCGCGATGCACCCAGCATCGGCATGCAATATCGCCGGGAGCGTGATGCCTCAGGCGCGACTCCACGCGACAGTGTCGGCTTCGCCATCACCATTCCCTTCGCTGGCGAGGTGCGCAACGCGCCCTTGATCGCCAGCGCCAACACGGCGCTGATCCAGGCCGATGCCCAGTATCAGCGGCTGCTGGCTGAGGTCGAAGCCGAAGTCAGGGAGGCCGAGGCGCAACTCGATGCGGCCCGAATCGGTGCCGAAATAGCGGTCGACCGTGAGCAAGCCGCTGCCGAGCGATTGTCCCTGATGCGCCGTTCCTTCGAACTGGGCGAAACCGCGCTTGTCGAGTTGCTGCGTGCCCAATCGCAGGCAACCGAAGCCCGCATCGAACTGGGCCGTAGCCGAGCCCGCCTGTCGGCCGCCCAGGCCAACCTGAATCAAGCCCGAGGAATTACACCGTGATCGATCAGCCATTCATCCTGAACTGGGCAGCCCTAAAAGCCTTTGTTGCAGCCATCTTTCTGGCGTTGTCCATGCCGCTCCTCGCCCATGAAGGCCATGACCACGGAGCCCCCGCCAAGCCGGCCGATGTCAACTTGGCGCCACGTTTCGAACTGCGTAGCGAAGACCTTGAACTGGTTGGTGTGCTCGCTGGCAAGGACCTGATCATCTATCTCGACCGCGCCGCGGACAACGCCCCCATTCCCGGGGCACAAATCGAAATCGAGGGCCAGGGGATCAAAGGAGTGGCCACCGAGATGGCAGGAGGCGTCTACCAATTATCCGCACCGTCCCTGACACAAGCCGGCAAGTACCCGCTGACCATCACCGTCCAGGCCGGTGAAATTGTCGATCTGCTTTCCGCCAGCCTGGAGGTGGGCGAAGCAGCGGTTGCCGTGACTGACGCCGGACATCCCGCTCGCAATTGGTGGCTCTACGCCGGCACGCCGCTGTTGTTGCTGGCCGGCGGCCTGGTCGTGCGTCGCCTGCGTCGCCAACCGCAACATGGAATTCATTCAGCATGACCGATACCAAGAACCTTACCCGCTATGCCCTGGCTCTGCTTGTGGGCAGCACCCTGGCTGTTCAGGTCTCCGCCCATGGCGGCGAGGACCATGGCGATGAGCAAAAAGCTCCAGTTGCACCGGCACCGGTCGCTGCAGTCGACGCCCAAGGCCAGGTGACGTTCAACGAGCCGGCCTTGCGCTTGCCGGACGGCAGCGTCTTTGTCCCGAAATCGGCCCAACGGCAGTTGAGCTTGCGCACCCGGACCGCACTCAAGGGCGAATTCCCCCGCACGGTCGAACTCAATGGCCGCATCGTCGCCGATCCCAATGCCGGCGGCCGGGTGCAGACTTTCCAGAGCGGGCGGATCGAGGCCGGCCCGAACGGGCTGGCCGTACTTGGTCAACAGGTCAGCAAAGGGCAAATTCTGGCCTGGCTGCAACCGGCTGCAACCGCCCTCGAACGCGGTACTCAGCAGTCGGCCCTAGCCGAATTGGCTGCGCAGGAAAGCGTTCTCGAACGCCGGCTGGCGCGCCTCCAGCAACTGGACGGCAGCGTCCCGCAGAAAGACATCGAGCAGGCGGAGATCGAACTCGCCGCGTTCAAGAAACGTAAAAATGCAGTGGGTGGCAGCCTCGGCCGCGAAGCCCTGGTCGCACCGGTGAGCGGCGTGGTCAGTGCGGCCAACGTCGCGGTCGGCCAAGTGATCGATGCGCAGGCGGTGGTCTTCGAGATCATCGATCCAAAGCGGCTGGCGGTCGAGGCCTTGGCCTACGACCCACTGTTGCTCGATGGACTGACCAAGGCCAGTGCCCCGATTGCCGGCGGCATCCTCGACCTCACCTTCGTCGGCTTGGGTCGCACCTTGAAGGAACAGGCCATGCCGGTGCTGTTCCGGGTCGCGATGCCGAAAGACGGAGCCTTGCCTGCCGTCGCGGTTGGCCAGACCCTCAAGGTCCTGGCGCAAACCAAGGCCAGCCAGGCCGGTGTGGCGATTCCCGCCGCCGCCGTGGTGCGCAATGCGGCCAATGAATCGGTGGTCTGGGTGCATGAAAGCGCCGAGCGCTTTGTCTCGCGCAAAGTCAAGGCAGCGGCGCTGGACGGTCATTCGGTGGCCGTGACCGACGGCCTGACAGGCGGTGAACGCGTCGTCGTTCAGGGCGCTGCTTCCCTGGCGCAGATTCGCTAAGGGGACGCCGTGTTCGACTTCATAATCAATGCGAGTCTCAAGCAGCGCCTGATCGTACTGGGCGTTTCGCTCCTGCTGATCATCTACGGGGCGCTGACCGTGCGCCAGATGCCGGTGGACGTGTTCCCCGACCTCAACAAACCCATGGTCACGCTGATGACCGAAGCCGGCGGTATGGCCCCGGAAGAGGTCGAGCAATTGATCACCTTCCCGGTCGAATCGGCGATGAATGGCATGCCGGGCGTGACGCGGGTGCGCTCGGTGTCGGGCATCGGCCTGTCGGTGGTCTATGTCGAGTTCGAGTGGGGCAGCGAGATTTATCGCAACCGCCAGCAGATCGCTGAGCGACTCAACCTCGTGCGGGAGCAGTTGCCGCAGGGGATCGTGCCCCAGATGGGGCCGATCTCTTCAATCATGGGCGAAATCCTGCTCATCGCCTTGCCGGCCGATCCGGACAAAGTCAGCCCGATGCAGGTGCGCGAATACGCCGACTGGGTCATGCGGCCGCGGCTATTGACCATCCCGGGCGTCGCCCAGGTCATCCCGATCGGCGGCCAGGTCAAGCAGTACCGCGTCGAACCCGATCCGGCCCGCTTGCAGGCCGTCGGGGTAAGCCTGAGCGAACTGGAAACGGCGCTGAAGAATTTCGGCGGCAATACGGCTGGCGGCTTCGTCGATGCCGGCGGTCGCGAGTACCTGATTCGCAACATCGGGCGGACGACCCGCTTGGTCGATCTGCAAAACCAGCCAGTGGCTACGCGCAACGGCCAGCCCATTTTGCTGCGCCAGGTAGCGTCCGTCACCTTTGCCCCCGGTGTCAAACGCGGCGATGCAAGTTTCAAGGGCAAGCCGGCGGTCATTCTCTCGGTACAAAAGCAGCCGACGGCAGATTCGGTCAAGTTGACGCGGGCCGTCGAGCAGGCCCTGGCCGAGATGGGCAAGAGCCTGCCGCAAGGCGTCGACACGCCGCAGTTCCTGTTCAAACAGGCCAATTTCATCGAAGCCTCGGTCAATAACGTCGAGGAAGCACTGCGCGATGGCGCGATCATGGTCGCCGTCATCCTCTTCCTATTCCTGGCCAATTTCCGCACCACCTTCATTTCGTTGACCGCCATTCCGGTTTCCCTGCTGGTCACGGCGCTGGTCTTCAGCTACTTCGGCTTGTCGATCAACACCATGACGCTGGGCGGTCTGGCCATCGCCATCGGCGAACTGGTCGATGATGCCGTGGTCGATGTCGAAAACGTCTTGCGCCGCCTGCGCGAAAACCGAATCTTGCCCAATCCCCGGTCGGCGCTGGAAGTGATTGCCGCCGCCTCGAAGGAAGTCCGCTCCGGGGTCGTCTATGCGACCTTGATCGTCGTGCTGGTGTTCATTCCGCTGTTCGCCCTGCCAGGTATCGAGGGCCGGCTGTTCACGCCACTCGGCGTCGCCTACATCGTCTCCATCCTGGCCAGCATGGCGGTAGCCATGACCATCACGCCGGTGCTGTGCTACTACCTGTTGCCGAAGATGAAGCATATCGATCACGGCGACAGCGCCCTGGTCAGGCAACTCAAAGCCTGGGACGAACGCCTGCTCAACTGGTCGTTTGACCGGGCGCGGGCGCTGCTGATCTGTGCCGTCGCCGTCGTCGTCGTCGCCCTGGCTTCCATTCCGTTCTTTGCGAAGTCTTTCCTGCCCCCCTTCAACGAAGGCACGTTGACCGTCAATGTCGTGCTCAATCCCGGTTCATCGCTGGCCGAATCGAACCAGATCGGCACGCAGGCGGAAAATATCCTGCTCGCCGTGCCTGAAGTGACCGAAGTCGGCCGCCGCACCGGGCGCGCCGAACTGGACGAGCACGCCGAAGGCGTCCATTACACTGAGATTGAGGTCGATCTGAAGGCTTCTGGGCGAGATCGGGAAGCGATCATTGCCGACATCCGCCAGCGCTTGGCCGTGCTGCCAGCCGTGGTCAATGTCGGGCAGCCGATTTCGCACCGCCTCGACCATTTGCTGTCCGGCGTCCGGGCACAGATCGCCCTGAAGATTTTCGGCGACGATCTGGACACCCTGCGCGGCCTGGCCGGCGACCTCAAGGAACGCCTGGCCAAAATTCCGGGCATCACCGACTTGCAGATCGAGAAACAGGTGCTGATCCCGCAGTACAAGATCCATCTCGATTACGACGCCGCCGCTCGCTACGGCGTGGCCTCCGGCGATTTGCTGCAACGTCTGGAGCAATTGCTGGCCGGCGAACGGATCGGCCAGGTCATCGAAGGCAATCGCCGCTTCGACCTGACACTGCGCCTACCGGAAGACGCACGTAGCGAGCGCGGCCTGGAAAATCTGCTGATCGAGACGCCGGGTGGTCGCGTGCCGCTGTCGCTGCTCGCCCGCATCGAGGATGGCGAGGGTCCGAACCAGATCGGCCGGGAGAACACCCGGCGCCGCATTGTCATCTCGGCCAATACCGATGGTTCGGACATGAGCCGGATCATCGCCGACATCCGTGGCGAAATCGACAAAAAGCCCGTGCCGGAAGGCTATTTCACGCTGCTCGAAGGGCAGTTCCAGGCGCAGGAACAGGCGGCCAAGCTGATTGCGCTGCTCGCCATCGTCTCGCTGACCATGATCTACCTGGTGCTCTACAGCCGCTACCGGTCGGCGGTGCTGACCGGCATCATCATGGGCAACGTGCCGCTCGCCCTGGTCGGCTCGGTCGTCGCGCTGTGGATCTCCGGCCAACCACTGTCGGTCGCCGCCCTGGTAGGCTTCATCACGCTGACCGGCATCGCCACCCGCAACGGCATCCTGAAGATCAGCCACTACATCAACCTGTGCGCCTTCGAAGGCGAAGTATTCGGGCGCCAGATGATCGTCCGCGGCTCGCTGGAGCGCCTGACCCCGGTGCTGATGACGGCGCTGGTCGCCGCTTTCGCGCTAACCCCGCTACTGCTCTCCGCCGACGCGCCGGGCAAGGAAATCCTGCATCCGGTCGCCGTGGTAATTTTCGGCGGCCTGATCAGTTCCACCCTGCTCGATACCCTGCTGACCCCGGTCATGTTCTATCTGTTCGGCGAAAAACCGCTGCAACGCCTGCTTGCCGAGAAGGCACAAGAGTCTTTCTAACCCACCTGATGAGGAAAAATCCGTGAAACTCCCCCTGATTTCCAGTCTGTTTTTATCCAGCGCCTTGTTGTTCGCCGGCAACGCCGCTTTCGCCCACGACGATGCCACCCTCGACAAAATGAAGGCCCCCAATGGCGGCCAACTCCGCATGGCCGGACCTTATCACTTCGAATTGCTGGTCGATAAAAACAACAAAGAGGCGAAGGACAGCCCGGTCACGGTCTATCTCACCGACCATGGTGAGAAAAAGATCCCGGCGGCCGGCGCCAGCGGTACGGCAACGATTCTGGCCGGCAAGTCGAAAGTGACGGTGCCGCTCTCTCCGGCCGGCGACAACAAGCTGAGCGGGGTTGGCAAGTATGTCTCCGATGGTCATATGAAGGTGGTTGTCTCCATCGTTTTCCCGGATAAAAAGACTGAGCAGGCCCGGTTTTCCCCGCTGGCAGCGGAGCATGCTGAAGAGCATAAGCATTGACCGGCAAAAGTCACGACAAGTACCGTCTGTTCAAATTACAAAAATGTAATCAAGGAGTCAGTCTTTTGTTGGTATTGCTTGGCCATACTGCCCTCAGTCAATCGAACGAGGAGTGATTTCCATGGCAAAGCCGATAACTATTCTGCTGACGCTGTTTGCCCTTGGCGCAGCGGTAAACCTGCCGGCCAGCGCGGCAGATGCGGTCGACGTCTATAAAAGTCCCTATTGTGGATGCTGCGAAAAATGGGTCGAGCATCTGCAGCAGGCGGGATTCGCTGTGCGAACCCACGACGTCAATGACGTGCCGGCTGCTCGCCAGCGGCTGGGCATGCCCGAGCGCCTCGGTTCATGTCACACAGCCAAGGTCGCCGGCTATGTTGTCGAAGGACACGTCCCCGCCGCCGACATCCAGCGCCTGCTCAAGGAAAAACCGAAGGCCATCGGCTTGGCCGTGCCTTCGATGCCGCCCGGATCTCCCGGCATGGAGAGCCCCAAGCCGGTTCCCTACAACACGCTGCTGGTCCAGGCCGGTGGTGCAACCACCGTATTTGCCAAACACTGACCCCTATTCCTCAACAGGAGAAAACCATGAAAGCACTCTTCACCT
>Ga0075163_10004205_pt1 | contig 19314 bp, 18 predicted proteins | sample JI1023141ADNA_FD_71478 | JGI IMG/M metagenome (GOLD analysis project Ga0075163, IMG submission 71478) | Wastewater effluent complex algal communities from Wisconsin, to seasonally profile nutrient transformation and Carbon sequestration -... | ecosystem: Engineered > WWTP > Effluent > Algae...
TCGAACACTTCGTCCGGTGTCATGCGCAGCTTCTTCTCCATGTGCAAGGGCGACGTGGCAATGAACGTGTGAATGCGCGCGTTGTTGGCGCCCTTCAGGGCTTCGGCGGCACGGGAGATGTCCCGGTCGTTGGCACGCGAAAGCGAGCAGACCGTTGAGTCCTTGATCGCATTCGCAATGGCCTGCACCGCCTCGAAGTCGCCATTGGAGCTGGCTGCAAATCCCGCTTCGATGACATCCACCCGCAGGCGCTCAAGCTGGCGCGCGATGCGCAGCTTCTCGTCGCGGGTCATCGAGGCCCCCGGCGATTGTTCGCCGTCGCGCAAGGTGGTGTCGAAAATGATGAGCTTGTCAGCCATGGGAGAACTCCTGTTTCAATGAAACCCGCAACATGAAATACCTGACATCCAAAGAAAAAGGCCCGTTGCGGGGGCAAACGGGCCTTTTTGGAAATCGTGCGCGTGCGCTACCGTCTCCGCCCGGTCGGGTGTAGCAGTAGCGATGTCAGCCAATAAATCATCGAAGAACTGTAGCACAAGCCCGCGCGACGCGTGAACCATACGGTGCCTGCACTGCACCATCACTTGTGCAGGCCGCGTTCGTCGGGCTCATCGGTCGACGTGCTGATCACGCTGGTCTGCACGCCTTTGGCCTTGCGCCAGCCGTAGATCACATAACCGCTGAATCCGTAGATCACGAACAAGCCGAACATGACGGCCGGCGGGTGGATGTTGATCACCGCAATGCCCAGCGCAATCAGCACGATCGCGGCGAACGGGACGCTCTTCTTCATCTGCACGTCCTTGAAGCTGTAGAACGGCACGTTCGTCACCATCGTCAGGCCGGAATAAAGGGCCAACGCAAACATCGGCCACGCGACAGCCGGGCCCCGGATGTCAGCATCCGTCATGATCCAGATGAAGCCGGTCACCAGGGCGGCAGCAGCCGGCGACGGCAGCCCCTGAAAGTAGCGCTTGTCGACCACTGCCGTGTTGACATTGAAGCGCGCCAGACGCAGCGCCGCACAGGCGCAATAGACAAAGGCGGCAATCCAGCCCCAGCGCCCCAGCCCCTTGAGGGCCCACTCATAAGCAATGAGCGCCGGTGCTGCGCCGAAGGAGACCATGTCCGACAAGGAGTCCATCTGCTCGCCGAACGCGCTCTGGGTGTTGGTCATGCGGGCCACCCGACCATCCAGGCTGTCCAGCACCATGGCACAGAACACCCCTACGGCCGCGTAGTCGAAACGCCCGTTCATGGCCATCACGATGGCATAGAAGCCGCCGAACAGCGCGGCCAGGGTGAACAGATTGGGCAGGATGTAAATGCCCTTGCGCCGCTTGCGCACCACCACGCCCGATGACTCCAGAGCTTGCTTTTCAGTCTCTTTATGCATGTTTTGTGCCAAATCCCAGCGTCAAATGGTCTTATACCGCTATCAATTTGATATTTCCAACGGCAGGCAGAAAGCAAACCGACCCCACGATCCCGTCGAAACATGCCGGTGCCCGAGGACGGCGTCTTCTGGCCGGTTCCCTGCTTTCCCTGCCATCCCGAGTGTATGCCGCCTTGCCGGCAGCCCCCCAAGAACAAAGGCCACCCGGGTGGCCTTTGCGATTCCTTCAGCAGGCGTAGATCAGTTGCGAGTCTGGTCGACCAGCTTGTTCTTGGCGATCCAGGGCATCATCGCACGCAACTGGGCACCCACCACCTCGATCTGGTGCTCCGCTGTCAGGCGGCGGCGCGCGGTCATGCTGGGGTACCCGGTGCGGCCCTCCAGGATGAACATCTTGGCGTACTCGCCGGTCTGGATCCGCTTGAGCGCATTGCGCATGGCTTCGCGGCTCTGCGCATTGATGACCTCGGGGCCCGTCACGTACTCGCCGTATTCGGCATTGTTCGAGATGGAATAGTTCATGTTGGCAATGCCGCCTTCGTAGATCAGGTCCACGATCAGCTTGAGCTCATGCAGGCACTCGAAGTAGGCCATCTCGGGGGCGTAGCCAGCCTCCACCAGAGTCTCGTAGCCCATCTTGACCAGTTCGACCGCGCCACCGCACAAGACAGCCTGCTCGCCGAACAGGTCGGTCTCGGTCTCTTCCTTGAAATTGGTCTCGATGATGCCGGCCTTTCCGCCACCGTTGGCCATCGCATAGGACAGGGCCAGGTCGCGAGCCTTGCCGCTCTTGTCCTGGTGCACCGCCACCAGATGCGGCACACCGCCACCCTGGGTGTAGGTGTTGCGAACCGTGTGGCCAGGAGCCTTGGGAGCCACCATCCAGACATCCAGATCGGCGCGCGGCACGACCTGGTTGTAGTGCACGTTGAAACCGTGGGCGAAAACCAGGGACGCACCCTGCTTGATGTTCGGTGCCACGTTATTGGTGTAGACCTCGGCGATCTGCTCGTCAGGCAGCAGGATCATGACCACGTCGGCGCCCTTGACGGCGTCATTGACTTCCATGACCGTCAGTCCGGCCTTGCCGACCTTGTCCCAGGAGGCGCCGCCCTTGCGCAGGCCGACGACAACCTTGACACCGCTGTCGTTGAGGTTTTGCGCGTGCGCGTGGCCCTGGCTACCGTAGCCGATGATGGCCACTGTCTTGCCCTTGATCAGGCTCAGGTCACAGTCTTTGTCGTAGAAAACTTTCATGGTCTTGCTCCAGAGGATTTGATGATGGAAACCGTTCGTTGCGAGCCTGTCGAAGGGCTCCCGGCGCCCCGCTTGCGCAGGGCTTCGACAGGCACAGCCCGAACGGGCAAAGGCTGAGCCCTGAAAAAGTCAGACGCGAAGGATTCTCTCACCCCGTCCGATGCCGCTGGAGCCCGTGCGAACGGTCTCCAGGATGGCGCTGCGGTCGATGGCTTCGAGGAAAGCGTCGTTCTTCGACTGGTCCCCGGTGAGCTCGATGGTGTAGCTTTTTTCGGTGACGTCGATGACGCGGCCCCGGAAGATGTCGGCCATGCGCTTCATCTCTTCGCGCTCCTTGCCCACTGCGCGGACCTTCACCATCATGAGCTCGCGCTCGGTGTAGGCCCCTTCGGTCAGGTCCACGACCTTGACCACTTCAATCAAGCGGTTCAGGTGCTTGGTGATCTGCTCGATCACGTCATCCGACCCGGTGGTCTGGATCGTCATGCGCGAGAGGCTGGGATCCTCGGTCGGCGCGACGGTCAAGGATTCGATGTTGTAGCCACGGGCAGAAAACAGCCCCACCACGCGCGACAGCGCGCCGGCCTCGTTTTCAAGCAAAACTGCAATGATGTGTTTCATGATGCGATTCCTCTTTTCGCCGCCCTCCCCCGTGCACGGTAATGCACAGGCTTGGCAGGCAATAGATTCGTCAATAGGATGGGTGATGATTCGATTGGATGCATGAGCCGCGGCGAACGCCGCCGCGGACCTGCCGATCAGTCGTTCAGAGGTCTTCCGCCCCCAGCAGCATTTCGGTGATGCCCTTGCCCGCCTTGACCATCGGGAAGACGTTTTCGGTGGGGTCGGTCCGGAAATCCATGAACACCGTGCGGTCCTTCAGCTTGCGTGCTTCGCGCAAGGCACCTTCGACGTCCTGCGGACGCTCGATGAGCATGCCGACGTGCCCATAAGCCTCGGCCAGCTTCACGAAGTTCGGCAGTGCATCCATGTAGCTGTGGCTGTAGCGGCCAGAGTATTCGATCTCCTGCCACTGGCGAACCATGCCCAGATAACGATTGTTCAAGGCCAGGATCTTGATCGGCGTGTTGTACTGCAAGCAGGTGGACAGTTCCTGGATGCACATCTGCACCGAACCTTCACCGGTGACGCAGAACACCTCGCTCTCGGGTCGTGCCAACTTGATCCCCATGGCATAAGGAATTCCGACTCCCATGGTGCCAAGTCCGCCGGAGTTGATCCACCGGCGGGGCCGGTCAAACCGGTAGTACTGCGCGGCCCACATCTGGTGCTGGCCGACGTCCGAGGTGATGTACGCGTCCTCGTCCTTGGTCATCTCCCAGAGTGTCTCGACGACATATTGCGGCTTGATGACGTCGTTGTTGCCCCGGTCGTATTTCAGGCAATCGCGCGCGCGCCAGCCCTCGATCGTTTCCCACCAGCCCTTGAGCGCGTGAGCGTCCGGTTTGAGCGATCCCTCGCGGATCATCGAGATCAACTCGACCAGCACATCCTTGACGTCGCCGACGATGGGCACATCCACCTTCACCCGCTTGGAAATGCTGGAAGGATCGATATCGATATGGATGATCTTGCGTTCGTTCTGGGCGAAATGCTTCGGATTGCCGATCACGCGGTCGTCAAAACGGGCACCCACCGCCAGCAACACGTCGCAGTGCTGCATCGTATTGTTGGCCTCGATCGTGCCGTGCATGCCCAGCATGCCCAGGAACTTGCGATCCGAGGCGGGATACGCACCCAGGCCCATGAGCGTGTTGGTGACCGGGTAACCCAGCATATCCACCAGGGTACGCAGTTCCTGCGTGGCATTGCTGAGCAGCACGCCACCGCCGGTATAGATGTATGGGCGCTTGGCCGACATCAGCAACTGCAAGGCCTTGCGGATCTGGCCGCCGTGCCCTTTGCGCACCGGGTTGTACGAGCGCATCTCCACGGATTCGGGATAGCCCGCATACGGCGTCTTGTTGAAAGAGACGTCTTTCGGGATGTCCACCACCACAGGGCCTGGACGGCCGGTGCGCGCAATGTGAAACGCTTTTTTCATGACATCCGCCAGTTGGCGCACGTCCTTGACCAGGAAGTTGTGCTTGACGACGGGTCGGGTGATTCCGACCGTATCGCACTCCTGGAAAGCGTCCTGGCCGATCGCCGCCGTGGGGACCTGGCCCGAAATGATGACCATCGGAATGCTGTCCATGTAGGCCGTGGCAATTCCCGTGACTGCATTGGTCACGCCAGGACCGGATGTAACCAGCGCCACGCCAACATCGCCTGTCGCGCGGGCATAGCCGTCTGCCGCATGGACCGCAGCCTGTTCGTGGCGCACGAGGACATGCTGGATGGTGTCTTGCTTGAAGAAGGCGTCGTAGATATGGAGTACCGCACCTCCCGGATAGCCCCAGACGTACTTGACGCCTTCGGCCTGCAGTGACTTGACGAGGATTTCCGCACCGCGGAGTTCGGGTGTGGATGCGCCGGCAGATGCGGCCGCTGCTGATGCCATTTCGGCTTTGGTGATTTCCATTTTCAACCTTTGTGAATTTCTCTGACGAAAAACCTTGGGTGCCCCTTCGATTGACTCTTGTGAAGTTACGTCGGAACTTGAGGCCAGGGACATGGGCGTGCTGCTTGCTCCGCCGGACCGTGACCCGTTTGCATTTTGATTTGCAAGGCGCATTATCGCACTGCAACATCACCGGCAGCAAAACATGTCGTGTTTTCTTTGCATGATGGGATAATCAGACTCTCTTCAGGTTCCGGTCAGGGCTGGCGTTTGTTCGCCCCGCATCTTCGGAAGCTGCGATACAACCCCCTCCACCAAACCCTTGGCAACCGAACAAGAACTCAACGACTTCCTGAAGAGCGTCGAAAAGCGGGCTTTCAAGCGGTCGGTGTATCACGTTCGCAACGAGGAGTCGGCGCTGGACATCGTTCAGGACAGCATGATGAAGCTGGCCGAGCATTACGGGGACAAGCCAGCGGCTGAGTTACCCATGCTGTTCCAGCGCATCCTGTCGAATTGCACACTCGACTGGTTTCGCCGCCAAAAGACCCGCGCCGCTCTCTTCTCGAACCTAGGAGACTTCGAATCGGCATCGGAAGATGGCGAATTTGATCTTCTTGAAACTTTTTCCGGAGTTGACGACTCGCAACAGGTCGAAAGTGCCGAGGACAGCACCCGCCGCGCCCAGACCTTTCACGAAATTGAAGACGAAATCATGAAGTTGCCTGCGCGTCAACGCGAAGCCTTCCTCATGCGTTACTGGGAGGATATGGACGTGGCGGAAACCGCCGCGGCCATGGGCTGCTCCGAGGGCAGTGTCAAGACACACTGCTCCCGTGCGGTTCTGGCCCTCAGCACGGCGCTGAAGGCGAAAGGGATACAACCATGACTTATTCTCTCCATCACCAAGCTGAAGTCCTGCTGGATCGCTATGGCGTGAAGGTCGCTGCCCGTCTTTCGCAAGGGTCGGCGCAGTTGCCGCACGATATCTCCGAGCGCCTGCGCGTTGCCCGGTTGCAGGCTGTCGCCCAACGCAAACGTGCGCCGGTCGTACAGTCCCGTCTTGCGACGAGTGTTTCGTCTTCCGGTGGCGCCGCGGCGCTCACTTTCGGAGATGAAGGCTGGAGTATCTGGAGTCGCATGGCGTCTGTCCTGCCGCTGGTTGCGCTGGTTGCTGGTCTGGTGCTCATCAACGGGATTCAGAACGAAGACCGCGCCAATGAGGTGGCCGAAGTGGATACCGCCTTGCTGACCGACGACCTTCCCCCTGCGGCATACGCCGATTCCGGATTCATCCAGTACTTGAAGTCGGCCGCTCACCGCACCGCGTCCGAATGAGGACAGGCGGTAACGTCCGATGACGATCGCGCTTCCGAGTTCCCGCCTCTTTCTGGTATTTCTCGCTTCAATGACGGGGGGGCATACTTTGGGCTGGGCCCAGCCGGCTTCCGAAGGAACTCCCCCTGCCGTACTCATCCAGCAGGCACCGGCGCCTGCGCTGCCAGGTCTTGCGGCGCCCGCTGCAGCGACTGCCAGCCAGAATCTGCCGGCCCGTAGTCCCCTGCCTTCCGCAAGCGCCGCATCGTCCCGCGCCTTCACGCCAGCGGCCGCATCGCCTGTGGCGCCGCCCAAAGCGTGGAACGAATTGAGCGCACCGCAGCAACAGGCGCTCAAGCCGCTGGCCACGAACTGGAACAGCATCGATGAACCCCAGAAGCGAAAGTGGCTGGCTGTCTCCAAGAATTTCAGCTCAATGACACCCGCCGAGCAGGCCAAACTGCACAGTCGCATGAGTGAGTGGGCCGCGTTGAGCCCCAAGCAGCGAACCCAGGCTCGCCTCAATTTTGGCGAAACCACCCAGGTTCCCGCCGAAGAAAAGCGCGCGACATGGGAAGCCTACCAGGCACTGAGCCCCGAGGAGAAGCGCAAACTGGCGGCTGGCGCACCGACACGCCCATCTGGCGCCGCGCCAGCGCTCAAGCCTGTGCCGGCAACCAAGCTTGCAACAACCCCGAACGCCAATCCACCACGGGGCGGAGCCTCGGGCACCTCCCTGGCTGCGGCCCGCGCCGCAAGCGCGCCCCGCCAGATCGACCAAAAGACCCTGCTGCCACGCAAGGTCGCCAGCGCGCCCTGAAGCGGCCGGTCCGCGTCCGCCTTCATGCGCGCCTCAACCGACGTCAGCAAGTCCGGGACACCGGAGGCGGCACCTTTCGAATCAGCGCCCCAGATGGCGCCCGGCCTGGGTCGCCGCATGGCCTGCTGGCTCTACGAAGGCATGCTGATGTTCGGCGTCGTGTTCATCGCCGGTTACCTGTTTGGCACGCTGACCCAGACCCGTCACGCACTGGACAACCGCCATCCCTTGCAAGCCTTCCTTTTCGTCGTCTTCGGCATCTATTTCACCTGGTTCTGGGCACGCGGACAGACGCTGGCCATGAAGACCTGGCACATCCGCCTGGTCGACCGCAGCGGAATGCCGGTGTCGCAAAAGCGTGCGCTGCTGCGTTATCTCTTGAGCTGGATCTGGTTTCTGCCACCGCTTGCCGCTGTCGCGCCCTTTGGTCTCAGCGGCGGTGAGATGGCCGTCCTGACCTTTGGCTGGATCGCCGTCTGGGCCTTGCTGAGTCGCTTTCACCCACAGCAGCAGTTCTGGCATGACGTTCTGGCCGGCACCCGGCTCGTTTCGACGCGGCCCGCAGGGAACTGAGTCCTGCGTCACACCGCGGCCATCGGTGACAATCGGTTTCAGCCGACGTCACGCCATTTTTCCAGCACCCGAAAGGCCGCCCGTTCAGACTCGTCCGCAGTACGTTTGATGGCGAACTCAGCCGATCGCGAATGCCGAACGCCCTTGACCTGAAACCCGCTCATGACTCCAACTTTTTCCGTCTGTGTGTACTGTGGATCCAAACCCGGTGCCAGTCCCGACTTTGCGACGACAGCCCGGGCCGTCGGGCACTGGATTGGCGCGCGCGGCGGCCAGCTTGTCTACGGCGGCGGCAAGAACGGCCTGATGGGCATCGTGGCGGCAGCAACCCTTGAAGCGGGTGGCCGTGTGGTCGGTGTGATCCCCAAGGCGCTGGTCGAAAAGGAATGGGCCAACAACGACTGCAGCGAACTGCACATTGTCGATACGATGCACGAACGCAAGCGCCTGATGGCCGAGCATGCGGATGCCTTTCTGGCCCTTCCCGGGGGCATCGGCACGTTCGAGGAATTCTTTGAAGTCTGGACCTGGCGCCAACTGGGCTATCACGACAAACCGGTCGGGCTACTGAACCAGAATGGCTACTACGATCTGCTCGTCACCTTCCTGCAGTCCACCGTGACGCAGGGCTTCATGGGCAAATGGCAGATGGGCCTGATCCGCATCGGCGACCAGGCCGAGGACTTGCTGCGTGAACTGGTGCAAGCGGCCGGTCTGGCGCCCGAGTCCCACCTGGACCAGATCTGAGGGCGCGGCGCAGGCCACCTCTCAGGACAAACCCGCTCAGACGGCGGTTTCGTTCTCTTCGCCGGTGCGGATGCGCACCACGCGTTCCACAGCGGTGATGAAGATCTTGCCGTCGCCGATCTTGCCGGTGCGAGCCGCCGACACGATGGCCTCCACGCAGCGGTCCACATCCTCGCTCTTCACCACGACCTCCACCTTCACCTTGGGCAGAAAATCGACCACGTATTCCGCGCCACGGTAAAGCTCAGTGTGACCCTTCTGGCGGCCAAAACCCTTGACTTCGGTGACGGTCAACCCGGTGACGCCGCACCCGGCGAGCGCCTCACGAACTTCCTCGAGCTTGAAGGGCTTGATGACGGCGGTGATCTGTTTCATGGTTCTTTTCCTGCTGCAAGTTCAAATTAAGCGCGAAATTTGCTGGTAATAGGATACCGCCAATCCTTGCCAAAGCTGCGATGGGTTACGCGAATCCCCACCGGGGACTGCCGGCGTTTGTATTCGTTGAGCTTGATCAGGCGCGTCACCTTCTCGACATCCGCCTGGGCAAAGCCGCGCGCCACGATCTCCTCGATGCCCTCATCGTTCTCCATGTAGTGCTCGACAATGGCATCCAAGACCTCATAGGGCGGCAGACTGTCCTGGTCCTTCTGGTCGGGCCGCAGCTCGGCGCTGGGTGGCCGGGTGATGATGCGCTCGGGGATCGGGCTGGCGCCCGTGCCATAGGGATCGTTCGCGTTGCGCCAGCGCGCCAGACGAAAGACGGCCGTCTTGGCCACGTCCTTGATCACCGCGAAGCCGCCCGCCATGTCCCCGTACAGCGTGCAGTAGCCGGTGGCCATCTCGCTCTTGTTGCCGGTGGTCAGGACCAGCGCGCCGGTCTTGTTGGACAAGGCCATCAGCAGCGTGCCGCGGATGCGGGCCTGGATGTTCTCCTCGGTCGTGTCCTCCGCCAGCCCCACGAACTGCGGCGCCAGCGAGGCCTTGAAAGCCTCGAACTCGGGCAGGATGGAAATCTCGTCGTAGCGCACGCCCAGCCGCGCCGCCATGTCCCGGGCGTCGATCCAGCTGATGTCCGCGGTGTAGGGCGAGGGCATCATCACCGCGCGCACCCGGTCGCGCCCGATTGCATCCACCGCCACCGCCAGCACCAGCGCGGAGTCGATACCGCCCGACAAGCCCAGCAGCACGCCGGGGAAGCCGTTCTTGCCAATGTAGTCACGCACGCCCAGCACCAGGGCGTCCCAGAGGTCGGCATCCAGCGCCCGCTCCGGCACCATGTCTGCTACCACATCGATAGCATCCACTGACCGTTTCACGCTGGCATAGAACAGTTTTTCTTCAAAACTGGGCGCCCGGCCGGCGATTTCGGCATCCGCGCTGACGACGAAGGAGTGCCCCTCGAACACCACCTCGTCCTGCCCGCCCACCAGATGGGCATACACCAGCGGCAGGCCGCTTTCCCGCACACGTTCACGCATGGTGGCTTCGCGCTCGTAGCCCTTGCCGACATGAAACGGCGAGGCGTTGATGACGGCCAGCAGTTCCGCGCCCGCTTCTCTGGCCAGCCGCGCCGGCGACTCGAACCAGGCGTCCTCGCAGATCAACAAGCCAATCTTGAAGCCACCCGCCTCGAACACGCAGACGCCCTGCCCGGGCGTGAAATAGCGCCGCTCGTCGAACACCTGGTAGTTGGGCAGTTCGCGCTTGGCATAGGTCGCCACCACATCACCGCCGCGCAGCACACTGGCCGCGTTCAGGCGGTCTTGCACCGCCACGCTGCGGGTGCGCCGGTCGCCGCCGGTCGGATGGCCCACCACCACCGTCAGGTCTTTCAGTGCCGCCAGTTCATCGGCCACCCGTTTCACGGCATCATGGCAGGCCGCAATGAAGGCCGGACGAAGGAACAGGTCTTCGGCGGCGTAACCACAGATCGACAGCTCGGGGGTCAGCACCAGACGCGCGCCCTCGTCGTAGGCGGTGCGCGAGGCGTCGATGATCTTCTGCGCATTGCCCGCAAGATCGCCCACCACAAAATTGAGCTGGGCAATACAGATTTCGAGAGTCATACAGGTGCTGAAAAACGAGTCAAAGGCCAGAAGCGCTGGCGGGGAATCCCCGGGTGGCGGTGCACCCCGGCCGTCCGACGGGGACGCAGACAATTATGTCATTCGGGTGTTTGATTCGCCGGGCCCGATCGACGCCCACGCCTGGAACGCCTTACTGGCCGCCCAGCCCCATCCCACGCCCTTCATGCGGCACGAATACCTGGCGGCGCTGCACGACAGCGGCAGCGCCACCCCAGGCACCGGATGGGTGCCCTGCTTTCTGACGCTCTGGCGGGGTGAGACCCTGGCGGCCGGCTGCCCGCTGTACCTCAAGGAGCACTCCTACGGGGAATACGTCTTCGACTGGGCCTGGGCAAACGCCTACGCCCAGCATGGCCTGGCCTACTACCCGAAAGCGCTGGTCGCGGTGCCTTTCACACCCGTGCCCGGCACCCGGCTGCTGGCGCGTGACGCCATGGCCCGCGAGGCGCTGCTACGGGCGCTGGTCCGGTGGTGCGAGGATCGACAACTGTCCTCGCTGCACCTCCTGTTCGCCGCCGACGAGGACCTGGCCGCCTGCGACAGTGCCGGGCTCTTGCGGCGCCACACGGTGCAGTTTCATTGGAAGAACCTGGCCCCCACGCTCGCCACTGCATGTGCTTCGCTGCCCCCCGAGGGGGCGCCCTTCGCCTTGGGGCGGCCCGGCGGCAGTACCCGTGCCCCCACGCTCGCCACTGCGTGTGCTTCGCTGCCCCCTGAGGGGGCGCCCTTCGCCTTGGGGCGGCCCGGCGGCAGTACCCGTGCCCCCACGCTCGCCACTGCGTGTGCTTCACTGCCCCCCGAGGGGGCGCCCTTCGCCTTGGGGCGGACCGGCGGCGAAGGCGTCCCTGCCAGGCGCTTCGGCAGTTTCGAGGAGTTCCTGGCCAGCCTGACCCAGGAAAAGCGCAAGAAAATCCGCCAGGAGCGGCGCAAGGTCGCCGAGGCCGGCGTGACGTTCCGCTGGGCGCGCGGGGCCGAGATTCACCCTGACGACTGGGACTTCTTCTACCGCTGCTACGAGCGCACCTACCTCGAACACGGCAATGCGCCTTACCTCACCCGCGACTTCTTCCGGCGCATGGCGGACGACCTGCCCCAGACCTGGCTGCTGTTCGTTGCGGAGCGCGCCGGCCGCCCGATCGCTTCCAGTTTGATAGCGCTTCATGTCCCATCGACGCTGGGAACAACCCAAAAAAGCTCGGAAAACGTGCCGCAGCCGGCGTCACCAGGTCTCGACGCCCCGCTTAGCGCTGAAACGGTCGCCTACGGGCGCTACTGGGGTGCGCTGGAACGGGTGGATTGCCTGCACTTCGAGGCCTGCTACTACCAGCCGCTGCAGTGGTGCATCGAGCACGGGGTTCATCGCTTCGAGGGCGGTGCGCAGGGCGAGCACAAGATGGCGCGCGCCCTGCTGCCGGTGCGGACCTCCAGCGCGCACTGGCTGGCGCACCCGGATTTCGCCGAGGCGGTAGAACGCTTTCTGGAGCGCGAAGGCCAGGGCGTGGGCGAATACCTGGAGCATCTGGAGGCGCGCAGTCCCCTGCGCAAACCGCCTGGCGCCTGAAGGCCCGCTGCCCCGGCTTCAGGCGACCTGCAACAAGGCCGCCACATGCTCGCCGATGGCCAGGCAGCTGGTCAGCCCTGGCGACTCAATGCCGAACAGGTTGACCAGCCCCGGCACACCATGGTCGGCAGGCCCCTGGATCAGGAAGTCGGCGGCGGGCTCGCCGGGCCCGCTGATCTTGGGCCGGATGCCGGCATAGCCCGGCGACAGCGCGCCGTCCGCCAAGACCGGCCAGTACTTGCGCACCTCGGCGTAGAAGGCGTCGCCGCGCGACGGATCGACCACCAGATCGTCGGCCGATGCGACCCATTGCACATCCGGCCCGAACTTGGCCTGCCCGCCGAGGTCGATGGTCAGGTGCACGCCCAGTCCGGCCGCCTCGGGCACCGGGTAGATCAGCCGCCCGAAGGGCGAACGGCCCGACAGCGTGAAGTAGCTGCCCTTGGCAAAGAAAGCCGGCGGCACATGGCGGGCGTCCAGCCCCTGGAACTGCCGCGCCAGCGCCGGCGCGTGCAGACCGGCAGCGTTGACCACCGTGTTTGCGGCCAGTTCGGCACCGTCATCCGCTACAACAACCATAGCTACATCTGATTGTTCCACGCTTGGAAATGCCCTATTCACACCTGAATTGAGCGCCAGCAGGCCACCGGCGTGCTCCAGATCGCCCAACAGCGCCAGCATCAGCCCATGGCTGTCCACGATGCCGGTGCTCGGCGACTGTACCGCCGCCACGCAGGCCAGTTCGGGCTCCAGCGCGCGCGCCTGCTCGCCACTGAGCAGTGCCAGATCGGTCACCCCGTTGGCGGCACCTTTGGCCAGAAGGCCATGCAGGTAGGCGATCTGCGCCTCGTTCGTGGCCACGACCAGCTTGCCACAGCGGCGATGGGCGATGCCGCGCTCGGCGCAGTAGGCGTACAGCAGCTCCCGCCCCTGCACGCACAGCCGCGCCTTCAGCGATCCTTGCGGGTAATACAGCCCGGCGTGAATCACCTCGCTGTTGCGCGCGCTGGTGCCGGTGCCGATGGCGTCCGCCGCCTCGACCACCATCACCTCGCGCCCCTGCAGCGCCAGCGCCCGGGCCACCGCCAGCCCCACCACGCCCGCGCCGATCACCACCACATCGACCTGATCCATGCCAACGTCCCTTCAACCCGCTTGCTCGAAGCCTTCGATCACGTTCACCGCGTTCTCACCCAGTTCGGCGGCCGCATAGCCGCCTTCCAGCACAAAGATCGTCGGCATCCCCAGGCGGCCGAGCCGCTGGCCCAGGCGGGAAAAATCATCCGCCTGCAGCGCAAAGGTCGAGATCGGATCGCCCGCGAAGGTGTCCAGCCCCAGCGAGACCACCAGAGCGTCCGCACCATGCCGGGCGATGCGCGCGCACGCCAATTCCAGCGCCTCAAACCACGTCGAGGCCGCGCTGCCGGCAGGCAGTGGCAGGTTCAGGTTGAAGCCCTCGCCGGCACCACGGCCGGTTTCATCGGCATGGCCCAGGTAGAACGGGTATTCGGTGCGCGGGTCGCCATGCAGGCTCACGAAGAGCACGTCCGCGCGCTCGTAGAAGAGGCTTTGCGTCCCGTTGCCGTGGTGGTAGTCCACATCCAGCACCGCCACGCGCCGACACCCTTGCGTGCGCAGCGCCTGCGCCGCCACGGCGGCGTTGTTCAGGAAGCAGTAGCCGCCCATGAAGTCGGCGCCCGCATGGTGGCCCGGTGGACGGGTGGCGCAGAACACGGCGTGCTCGCCTGCGCGCAGCAGCCGGGTAGCGCTCACCGCTGCATCGGCACCGGCCTTGGCCGCCGCCCAGGTTCCGGCAGAGAGGGGCGAACCGTTGTCCATCGAGTACAGGCCCAGACGGGCGGTGAAGTTCGCCGGCTCCACATCGGCGCGCAGGCTGCGCACGGGCCACACCGAGGGGAAGGGCTGGCGATCGGCGTTGCCAGGCTCCAGCGCCAGCCAGTCGGCCCAGGCGCCTTCCAGAAAAGCCAGGTAGCGGGACGTGTGGATCAGCGCCAGCACCGGGCGGCTGTCGGTGCCGGGCTCACGCAGCACGTGGCCGCGTGCCATCAGTTGCTGCTGCACGAACCGCGCCCGCGCAGGTGACTCGAAGCAAGGCACCCGCTCGCCGCGGAAGAACTCGTGCTGCGGCGCATGCTGTACATGCTGCTCGGAAAAGAAGGTGATCATGGTGGGCCGGCCGCAGGCGATCGCGACCGCTGTGTCAAAGCGGCTTCAAAGGTCTCGCGGATCGGTCTGCAGCAATCGCTCCACCAGCGAGCGAAGGTGGGCCTTCAGCGGCGCAAACCCGTCGTTCATGGCCAGCGTGGCCTCGTCCATGTAAAGCTTTCGGTTGATCTCCAGCTGCAGGCTGTGGCGGTGCTCGGCGGGCCGGCCGTAGCGGCGCACCAGTTCCACGCCCTTGTAGGGGTGGTTGTATTCGACCTGGTAACCGAGACCACGCAGGTGCTCACACACCAGGCGGGCCAAGGCCTCGCTGGAGGTCGTGGCGTCGCGGTTGCCCACCACAAAATCCGCATGCACGAGTCCCGGGAAATCGGTGGCGTGGCTGGCCGCAACGGCCGGCATCGAATGGCAGTTCACATGCAGGCTGTAGCCGTGGCGCGCATGCGCCGCATCAATGGCCTGCCCGACGGCGGCATGGTAAGGCTGCCAGCAGTTCTGGATCCGCGCCTGGACCTCTGCCACACCCAGCTTGCGCTCGTACAGGGCCACGCCATCGTCGGTGCAGCGCCAGATGAGGCCTTTGCCCAGGCGCACTTTCGACAACACGGCCGGGTCGGCGGCTACCGGATCGGGCCAGCGCGCGTCGAGCATCTGCACATCGACTTCGGTGGTGTCGCGGTTCGCATCCAGGTAGCTGCGCGGGAAGTGCGCTTCGATCCAGGCCACGCCCAGCTCGGGCGCGAAGCTGTAGAGCTTTTCGACATGGGTATCCTCGGCGCGGCGCAAGGTCCCGCGGTCGCACACGGTGCCAAAGTCGTCGGGGTAATCGGTGCCGCTGTGCGGCGAATCGAGCACCAAGGGTGCGGTGCCGGGCAGATAGGTCACGAAGGGCATGCAGCCATTGTGACGCAAGCAGGACAGACGGGCCAACCGGTGCGCGGCACACTGACGGCTTTTCCACCCGCACCATCCATTCCGGAGGCTCTATGGATCTGTTCAACCTCAAGGGCAAGGTCGCCATCGTGACCGGCTCCAGCCGCGGCATCGGCCGCTCGATCGCCGTGCAATTGGCCAAAGCTGGCGCCCGGGTCGTCATCTCCAGCCGCAAGCTGCCCACCTGCGAAGAGGTCGCTCAGGCGATCCGGAGCGATGGTGGCGACGCCATGGCGATTGCGGCCAACATTTCGGACAAGGCCCAGGTCGAAGCCCTGGTAGCCCAGACCCGCGCGGCCTGGGGCGGCATCGACATCATGGTCTGCAATGCCGCGACCAACCCCTACTATGGCCCGATGACCGGCATGAGCGACGAGGTCTTCGACAAGATCATGCGCAACAACGTGCTGTCCAACGCCTGGCTGTGCAACCTGGCCTACCCCGACATGAAGGCGAAGAAAAACGGCGCCATCGTCATCGTCTCGTCGATCGGCGGCCTGCACGGCTCGTCCGTCATCGGCGCCTACAACATCTCCAAGGCCGCCGACATGCAGCTGGCGCGCAATCTGGCCGTGGAATGGGGACCGGACAACATCCGCGTGAACTGCATTGCGCCGGGGCTGATCCGCACCGACTTCGCCAAGGCGCTGCACGAAAATCCGGTGCTCAGGGCCAAGGTGGAAGGGGAAACACCCCTGCGCCGCATCGGTGAGCCGGACGACATCGGTGGCATCGCAGTCCTGCTGGCCAGCGCGGCTGGGCAATACATCACTGGGCAAACCATCGTGGCCGATGGCGGAATGATGATCCGCTGAACGTGGGCAGCCAAGAAAAAAGCCCCTTGAAACGGGGCTTTTTTGTTATTGCAACCGAGGGGTTCCTGGGGACCCCCGCCACGGCCAGGGCCGGTCAGCCCATGTGCAGGCCGCCGTTGACCGAGAAGTCGGCACCCGTGGCATAGCCGCCTTCGTCGGAGGCCAGCCAGGCAATGATGGAGGCGATTTCGCTCGGCTCGCCCAGGCGCTTGACCGGCACCGTGGCGACGATCTTGGCCAGCACGTCTTCGCGGATCGCCTTGACCATGTCGGTGCCGATATAGCCGGGGCTCACGGTGTTGACCGTCACACCCTTGGTGGCCATTTCCTGCGCCAGCGCCATCGAGAAGCCGTGCATGCCGGCCTTGGCCGCAGAGTAGTTGGTCTGGCCGGCCTGGCCCTTGTTGCCGTTGACCGACGAAATCTGGATGATGCGGCCCCAGCCCTTTTCGACCATCTCCGGCACCACCTGCTTGGTCACGTTGAACATGGAGTTCAGGTTGGTGTCGATGACGGCATCCCAGTCTTCGCGGGTCATCTTCAGGAACATGCGGTCGCGGGTGATACCGGCGTTGTTGACCAGCACATCGATCGGACCGTGCTCGGCCTTGGCCTTGCCGAAAGCCTCCACCGTGGAGTTCCAGTCGGCGACATTGCCCACGCTGGCGTAGAACGTGTAGCCCAGCGCCTTCTGCTCGGCGAGCCACTTGTCGAAATCACGCGTCGGGCCGCAGCCGGCGATGACCTTGAAACCGTCCTTGTGCAGGCGCTGGCAAATGGAGGTACCAATGCCGCCCATCCCACCCGTGACGTACGCAACTCTCTGACTCATATCGTGCTCCTCTTAGTACTAATAAAAACCGAATCCGGCCGCACCTGACTGCAAGCGCTGCCGCGCATTGTCATCTGAACTCAGCGCTCCAGTGCAAGGGAAACCCCCATGCCACCGCCGATGCACAGCGCAGCCAGGCCCTTCTTTGCATCGCGGCGTTGCATTTCGTGCAGCAACGTCACGAGAATGCGGGCACCGGACGCTCCGATCGGGTGACCGATGGCAATGGCACCACCGTTCACGTTGACCTTGGCCGGGTCAATGTCCAGCGCCCTGTTGACGGCGCAGGCCTGGGCCGCGAAGGCCTCGTTGAGCTCGAACAGATCCACATCTGCCGCTTTCCAGCCGGCGCGCGCCAGTGCTTTCTGCGAAGCTGGCACCGGGCCCATGCCCATCGTGGCCGGATCCAGGCCGCTGGTGCCGAAGGCAGCGATGCGCGCCAAAGGTTTCAGACCCAGGGCGGCCGCTTTCTTCGCGCTCATCACGACCACCGCCGCGGCGCCGTCGTTGATACCGGACGCGTTGCCCGCAGTCACCGACCCTGCCTTGTCAAAGGCCGGACGCAGGCCGGCCAGCGCTTCGGCGTTCGTCTTCTTGTTGATGAATTCGTCGGCATTGAACAGGATGGGATCGCCCTTTTTCTGGGCAATCGACACGGTGACGATTTCATCGTTGAACCTGCCGGCCACTTGCGCGGCAGCGGCCTTGGTCTGGCTGGCCAGGGCCAGGGCGTCCTGCATCTCGCGCGTGATGCCATAGGCTTTGGCCACGTTCTCGGCGGTCACGCCCATGTGGTACTGGTTGTAGACGTCCCAAAGGCCGTCGACGATCATCGAGTCGATCATCTTCCAGTCGCCCATGCGCTGGCCGTCCCGCGAGCCCAGCAGCACATGCGGGCTGGCACTCATGTTCTCCTGACCGCCGGCCACGACGATCTCGCTATCGCCCCAGGCCACGGCCTGTGCCGCCAGCATGACGGCCTTGAGGCCGGAGCCGCAAACCGCGTTGATCGTCAGGGCCGGGGTTTCCTTGGCCACGCCGGCTTTCAAGCTGGCCTGACGGGCCGGATTCTGCCCCGCGCCGGCGGCCAGCACCTGGCCCATGATGACTTCGCCGACCTGGTCCAGGCCCACATTGGCACGCGCCAGCGCCTCACGGATCACGATGGATCCGAGTTCAGTGGCCGCAACCTTGGCGAGCGAGCCGCCGAACTTGCCGACGGCCGTACGTGCGGCGGATACGATGACGATGTCTTCCATGTGTCTTTCCTCGATATGTTGGTTTGGCTTCACCCTGAGCTGGTCGACAGGTGAAACAGGTATTCTGGACTTCGACCGGCTCAGTCCTGAATGCGATCGATCAGGCCTTGGCCTTCACATAGCGCCCCGGCGCCGGCTCGATGGCTTTGTACTTGGTCCCCTTGCCATAGGTCTTCGGTGCCGCGATCTGCTTGCCGGCATAGCCCTTGAGCCAGTCCGACCAGTCCGTCCACCAGCTTCCGGGCGATTCGGTGGCACCCGCAATCCACTCGCCGGCCGTCTTCGGGAACTTCCCGTCTTCACGCGTCCAATGACTGCGCTTCTTGGCCGCGGGCGGGTTGATCACACCGGCAATATGGCCCGATGCCCCCATGACGAAACGCTTCTTGCCCGGGAACACCTGCGTGGACCCGTAGGAGCCCCCGATCGGCACGATGTGGTCTTCGCGAGAACCGTAGATGTACATCGGGATGTTCACCTTGTTCAGGTCCACCTTGACGCCGCAGACCGTGGCCTTGCCGGGCTTGACAAGGTTGTTTTCAAGATAGGTATTGCGCAGGTACCAAGCATAGAACGGGCCCGGCAGGTTGGTGCTGTCGCTGTTCCAGTACAGCAGGTCGAACGGCGGCGGGGTTTCGCCCTTGAGGTAGTTGCCCACCACGTAATTCCAGACCAGGTCATTCGGGCGCAGGAAGCTGAAGGTGGATGCCAGGTCCTGTCCCTTGAGCAGGCCGCCCTTGCCCATCTGCATCTCGCGGTACTTGACGAAGTTCTCGTCGATGAACACGTCGAGGATGCCGGTGTCCGTGAAATCCACCAGGGTGGTCAGCAAGGTCGCGCTCGCGGCGGGCTTTTCGTCGCGCGCCGCCAGCACCGCCAGCGCGGTGCTCAGAATCGTGCCGCCGACGCAGAAGCCCAGTGTGTTGATCGTCGGGGCGCCGGTGATCTCCTGCACCGTATGGATCGCCTTGATGGCCGCATCCTCGATGTAGTCGTCCCAGGTCTTGCC
>Ga0075163_10004206_pt1 | contig 19313 bp, 15 predicted proteins | sample JI1023141ADNA_FD_71478 | JGI IMG/M metagenome (GOLD analysis project Ga0075163, IMG submission 71478) | Wastewater effluent complex algal communities from Wisconsin, to seasonally profile nutrient transformation and Carbon sequestration -... | ecosystem: Engineered > WWTP > Effluent > Algae...
GGAACTGCTAATGTTGTGAATGTTGCCCTCGAAAAGGGAGATATTCGATTATGTTTTGTAAGTTCAATTGCGGCTTTAGGTAAAGCTAAAAACCACGACTGGATAGATGAGACTACAGAGTGGATCGACTCTCCCTTCAACACTCATTATGGCATAAGCAAAAATCTTGGCGAAATGGAGGTGTGGCGAGGCATACAGGAAGGCTTGCAAGGTTTTGTGATCAACCCAGGATTTATCATAGGCCCAGGAAACTTCGACAGAAGCAGTGCAAGCGTCTTTCGCAAAATGAATGAAGGGTTGAACTATTATCCTCCGGGTGGAACAGGATTCGTAAGCGCAACAGATTGCGCAAGTATCAGTGTTGATCTCCTGCTGAATGGCGCACATTCCGAACGCTATATTGTGGTTGCCGAAAATTGTTCTATGAAAGATGTTTTTCAAAAAATTGCATTGTCGCTCGGTAAAGAAAAACCTCAAAAAGAGGCAACAAAAACAATTCTTCAGATAGCAAGAATAGCCGAGTGGGTGAAAGAAAAAGTCACAAGAAAAAAAGCACTTATTACAAAAGAAAGCGTGAAAAACGCATCTATTCAATTTTACTATCATAACGAAAAGGTGATAGCAGCTGTGAATAGAAATTTTCAACCGGTACATCAAGCAATTGAAAATACCGCGTCATTCTTCAAAAAAACACAACTCTGAGAGCGACTATCAAAATTCAAAAAATCAACTTGTCATTTTCGTGCTAACCAAACCTTGCACTATCAACTAGGGGTAGAATCCTATTGCGGAATGTGGCTTCAACTCAAACGCCGGGAATATTTGTTTTTGTGGTGTCCTGTTGACCTCCTGTCATGTCTGTGAGTCGCTGCACCACGGCTTCTTCAATCTGCAGCATTTTGTTTTGGTCAAGCGCATAAAATTTATAACTAGACATAAAATTTTCCTTTGTAACACCGTGCTTACCGAAAAGAGTGAGATAGTATGCTTCGATTTTAGTATCCGACGAATCGATTCGAGCATAATGCGCGCTATAAGCGCCTTCCAGCAAACGGATATCGACAAGCATTTGGGTAAATTTATCTTGAGCAATAAGATCAGCCGGAACAGCTACCTTCTTCTCGTCCTTGCATGCAACGATGATGATAGAAAAAAACAAGATGATGCTATACAGATTTTTCATCTTTCAAAAGTAAGTCGCATGCCCACACCGACTTCTTGTATTTGATCCTGATCATAAACTATTGCTCCATTCACCAAAGTTTTCACAACCTTGCTTCTGAACGTTGTTCCTTCAAATGGAGACCACCCGCATTTGTACAAAATGTTAGACTTGTCAACCGTCCATGGATTATTCAGATCGACCAATACCAGATCAGCATAATAACCTTCTCTGATAAAGCCTCGTCTTTCTATCGCAAACATATTGGCGACATTGTGAGATGATTTACGTACAATTTTTTCCAGTGAAAAAACGCCTTGGTGATACATTTCCAATAACGCAACCAAAGCATGTTGAACCAGTGGTCCGCCGCTCGGTGCTTTCAGATACTTCTCTGATTTTTCTGCAATCGTGTGCGGAGCGTGATCTGTAGCCAACACATCAATCCTGTCGTCATTAACAGCTTTGCGAATAGCGTCTCTGTCTGCTTCTGTTTTCACCGCGGGATTCCATTTAATCAGATTCCCTTTTGTCTCATAATCTTTGTTTGAAAACCAGAGATGATGCACACAAGCTTCTGAAGTTATTCTTTTTTCACGCATTGGAATATCGTTGCGGAAAAGTTCAAGCTCACGCGCCGTGCTGATGTGAAGAATATGAAGACGACTATTGTGTTTTTTTGCCAATGAAATTGCATAAGAAGAAGATTGATAACAAGCCTCTTCACTTCGAATAAGATGATGCATTGTCACTGGAATATCATCGCCATATTTTTCCTTATACCTGGCGGTATTTTCTTTGATCATTGGATCCACCTCGCAATGAACAGCTATCAAAGCCTTTACCCTAGAAAAAACTTCTTCAAGTGCCGCAGGATCATCAACAAGCATATCACCCGTGCTACTTCCCATAAAAATTTTCACACCACAAATTTGCTTGAGATTTATTTTTAATAACTCCTCGATATTGTGATTTGTAGTGCCGATGTAAAAAGAATAATTGGCCAATGATACCTCAGATGCGCGCTTATATTTTTCTTCAAGCAACTCCACCGTTGTAGCTGGAGGAGAGGTATTGGGCATTTCCATATATGAGGTGATACCACCTGCTACTGCGGCCCTTGACTCCGTGTAGAGATCGCCTTTGTGCGTTAATCCTGGCTCACGAAAGTGCACTTGATCATCGATCAAGCCGGGTAAAAGATGTAGCCCTTTGCCTTCTATCACCGCGGTTTCACCATCCGGCGTTTGTACACCTGCCTCTGTAATTTTTGAAATAAATTTCCCTTCGATAAGAATATCTTGTTGTGAAATTTTTTCTTCGTTGACCACCGAAATGTTGCGAATAAGAATTTTTTTCATCGGTTTCCTAAATCAATATTGACGTGATCAACACCCTTAGTTATCATCATATAAAACAATGCGACCATAAATGCCACCACTGAAGTTACGGCGGTTGTAATCAAAACTGAGAAGAGCGAAGCCACTATTCTAACTATCATATTCCTAGTCACAAACATTTTTGTTATTGCCCATGTTTGATATAAAGTGGTCAACAAAAAAGTAATCAATCCCAATATCATGATCATATTAAAACTGGCATTGATAAAATAGAGCAACATAAACACTGACACGAGGCTTGATGTACCAACTATGAAAAATAAGGCTGTAGTAATCTCTACAAAATTTCTTTCACGTTTGAAAAAAAACCAAAGCAGCAATGCCTGCAATGGAATGAGTGCGCTTGTAAAAAGATTAAAATATTTACTATTCAACTCCTGATAAACCGACATAAATTCTGACGTCTCCGTATCGTTAGCCATATCTTGATAAATGGGGACTTTCAGATAAATGATACCGGCAATTGTTCCTAAAATAAGAAGATAAGTAAGAGGTCTGAAATACTTCGCTCTTTTGCCATCAAGGTATTCCCGAACAACGACACCCGGCTTTGACAACATACCGATCAAGGTTGGCCAAAAGCCTTTATCCAGGTGTAATACAGAATGAGGAATGTCGTGCCATAGGTAATGCCAGTCAAGACGTTTGGTTGAAATCTTCTGGCCACAATGGCCGCAATAGTTTTCATACACAGAACGACCACAATTGAGACAAGGCTTATGATTCATTTTTTGTTTTTTCGTGAAACTTTTCTGAATCGCATTTTCAAAACACCAATCACCGCTTCATTAAAAATGTTCATGCTCATCTTGCTGGTGCCAAATTCTCTATCAATAAATGTAATTGGCACTTCTACAATTTTAAATCCTAAGCTGCGCGCATTGTATTTCATTTCAATCTGAAATGCATAGCCGATAAATCTGATATTGTCAAGGTCGATGGTTTCAAGCACTTCGCGTTTATAACAAACGAATCCAGCTGTGCTGTCGCGCACACCAATCCAAAGAACAGAATTGACATACAACGATGCACCGAAACTCATCGCAAGTCTTTTGAAAGGCCAATTCTGCACTCCGCCGCCTTTAACGTACCGCGAGCCAACAGCAACATCTCCACCGCCGGTGGTGCAGCCTTCGTAAAGTCTAATTAAATCTTTTGGATTGTGCGAAAAATCGCAGTCCATTTCGAAAATATATCCATAGTGACGCTCAAGCGCCCATTTAAATCCTGCTATATAGGCTGTTCCCAAACCAAGCTTTCCTTTGCGCTCAAGGATGTGCAAACTTCCATCGAACTCTCGTTGAAGACCCTTTACAATATCGGCCGTTCCATCTGGTGATCCATCATCCACAATCAAGACATGAAACGATTTTGATAAAGAAAAAACAGTGCGAAGCATTCGCTCCACATTTTCCTTTTCGTTGTAGGTAGGTATGATTACGAGACTATCCGACAATTTTACGTTTGTTTTCTTTGTTATCCTTTCACTACTTCTTGATCCAACTCGGCAATGAGCTTTTCAACCCTTTCAACCATATTCTTGCTACCGATAAACAGCGGAGTGCGCTGATGAAGGTCTTTTGGCTGAATGTCCATGATTCTGCCTCTGCCATCAGAAGCAACACCACCGGCCTGTTCAACTATGAATGCAAGTGGATTGCACTCATACTGAAGACGCAGTTTCCCCTCTGGATTTTTTTCAGTTCCTGGATAGATATAAATGCCACCTTTAATCATGTTGCGGTGGAAATCCGCCACAAGCGAACCTATATACCTTGCGCTGTATGGTCTTGAAGTTTTTTTATCAGTCTGTTTGCACCAATCGATATACTCTTGCACACCCTTACTGGTAGAAAAAAGATTACCTTCATTGATGCTATATATTTTCCCGTCTTCGGGGATGCGCATATTTTCATGCGACAAACAAAATTCACCAATACTTGGCTCTAGTGTAAAGCCGTTTACGCCGTGACCCGTGGTATACACTAGCATAGTGGAAGAGCCATAAATGACGTATCCAGCAGCCACCTGTTCACTGCCACGCTGAAGAAAATCGTTGACGTTAGCCATGTCGCCCACGCTACTTTTTCTTCTAAAAACACTGAAAATTGTCCCGATGGAAACATTCACATCGATATTCGAAGATCCGTCCAACGGATCGAATAGGATGACATATTTTGACTTCTTGCAAATTTCAGAATCGAAAGCAAAATATCTTTCGTTTTCTTCGCTTGCTGCTCCGCACACTTGGCCACCCCAACGCACTGCATTCATCAATGCCTGATCGGCAAAAACATCGAGTTTCTGTTGTGTTTCGCCTTGCACATTGGTGCTATCCATCGCGCCAATAATATCCTGCAAACCAGCTTTATTTACCTTGTGATTCACAATTTTGGAAGCAATTCCAATGTCTGCAAGCAGACGCGACAAATCTCCGGAGGCATAAGGAAAATCAGCCTGCCTCTCCATAATAAACTCACTCAGGGTCACAATGCTCATGGCAGCGAAGATAAGGCGCAGATCTGGAAATTTATCAGGGAAAAACAACCTCAGGAGGCCGGATGAGTGTGCATCAGGTCATCGGCTAACATTGCAGGCCACGATACTCAAAGGAGAATCGCCATAAAAACATCAATCCATTTTTTACGAATGACTTGAATTTATGAGACAGTTCGATGGATTGCAATCAGTTTGGGCGACTCCATATAGAAGTCTTTAAAAAACTTGAATCGGATTTTTTTTAATTTTGCTTCCTCAAAATCAAGAACATGAAAAACCTAACAACTTTAACTTTTCTGCTATTCATTTCTAATGTCGTATCAACACAAATCGATGTTGGTGGCATGGTCAAAAACAAAGTCAACCAGCGCATTGAACAAAAAACCAATGAAGCCATTGATAAAACCCTAGATAAAACAGAAGAAGGCGTTAAAGAAACCGCCAAAGGGGATAAAAAGAAAGGCAAAAAAGGTGAGAATACTGAAAACAATTCAGAAGGCGTAACCGGCAATACTCAAATCGAATCTGGCACCGCGAATGGCGTCTCTTCGGAAGCAAAAAAATCCCTTAAGACTTTCAGCAAATTTGATTTTGTTCCTGGTGATAAAATTTTGGTTGAAGACAATTTTTCCACTGTCGCTATTGGTGATTTTCCAGCCGACTGGAATACCAACGGAAGTGGCGAAGTGGTGACCGTAGACGGAACCGAAGGTAAATGGCTCATGATCGGCAAAGAGGGTGTTTTCATTCCTGACTATATCACTGATCTTCCTGAAAATTTCACCATGCAATTTGATATTCAGTGTAATGAAGGATTCAACTATTACACCGACTGGACAACTTTTACTTTCCTACCGACTGCCAACCGTCAAAAACTGAATGATTTCGGTCGTTTTTCACATCCTGCTAATGCTGTGAGAATTGGCCTTCACGCGCAAGACGCAGGAGGTGCAACAGGCAGATCATTTTTTACAACTTATGATGCAAGCGGCGCCGAGCTCATGAACAATGAGGTCTCAACCTCTCAATACAACAATAGCATGAATACTAAAGTCAAGGTTTCTATTTGGAGACAAAAACAAAGACTCCGCGTATATCTGAACGAAGAAAAAGTATTCGATGTTCCTCGCGCATTTGATCCAACCGCTAAGTACAACACTTTCATAATGGGCACTCCGGAAGGATCACAAAAAGGTGATCGCATATTGATATCCAATATAAGACTTGCCGCTGGTGCGCCTGATACACGCAGTAAACTAATCACTGAGGGGAAATTTGTGACACACGGCATTCTATTCGATAGCGGCAGCGACCGCATCAAACCTGAGTCATATGGGGCGCTTAAAGACATTGCTGCTGTGCTCACAGAAAATCCAACGGTCAAGGTAAAAATCATTGGTCATACAGATAGCGATGGAGATGATACCACGAACATGGATCTTTCTAAGAAACGCGCTGCCGCCGTGAAAGAAGCCCTTACCAAAGAATTTGCTTTGGATGCATCACGCATGGAAACCGATGGCAAAGGCGAAAGTCAGCCTTCGGATAATAATGACACCCCCACCGGAAAAGCCAACAACAGAAGGGTTGAGTTCGTGAAGTTGTAAAGTGTTCTCGGCTGAAATTCGGGTGTCTTATTGATGTGCTGTATGTGTGCAAAATTCCTATATTGCACCAACATTCGTCCTTCTGGGCGCAATGAGCACAATGAACACCCGACACTATGTCAAAAAATATCAGTGAACTTTCAGGTCGAAAAGGACTTGATAAGAACTTATTCGAAGAGTTAGGAATTGCCGCAGCCGAAACCGGCACACCTGACCAAGCTAAGCTCGATGAAATTCGCAATGAATTCCTGGTGGGCAAATCCACAGTGCACGGAGCTGTTTCATTTTACGATTTTCTGCGTCCTGAGAATAAAGGCAAAAAAGCTTATGTATGCAATGGCAGTGCATGTATGACGGCCGGCACTCAGCAATCAGTACACAAAAAACTTGAAAATCATTTTTCGAAAGATGAAATAGGCGAAATGTGTTGCCTTGGACGTTGTCACGAAAACAGCGCATTTCACATCAATGGAAAAAACTATTCAGGAAAAGATATTAATGTAATTGAAACCATTCGAAAGACAGGTGACCTCACAAAAGAAAAATATCATGTTGGTCATCATGGAACGCCAATTCTGACTGCACCATATGGCGATGTCTCTGAATACTATGAGATTTTTAAATCTGCTATACAACGTGATGCTAAAGATCTTCTCAGCGAGCTGAAAGACTCCGGTCTCAGAGGCCGCGGTGGAGCCGGATTTTCAATGGCCTTCAAACTCGAATCTTGTCGCAACGTTCAGGATGATCAGAAATTTATTGTCTGCAACGCCGATGAAGGTGATCCGGGAGCTTATAGTGACAGATATATCATGGAGCAAAGACCGCATTCTTTGCTGATGGGCATGATGATAGCCGGATACATAGTGGGTGCAAATCGTGGTGTAGTTTACATCAGAGGAGAGTATCCTGAATCAGTTGATAAAATCAATGACTGCATTGCTGAACTAGAATCGAAAAATTTGCTTGGCGAGAATATATTGGGAAGTGGATTCGATTACAGATTTAAGGTAATCAAAGCACAAGGCGCATACATCTGTGGAGAAGAAACTGCGCTGCTCTCTTCCATTGAAGGCCAGCGACCTGAGGTAAGAGTGCGTCCTCCCTATCCTACACAGAAAGGTTTGTTCAACAAACCTACAGTGGTGAACAATGTGGAGACACTGGCCAACCTTCCATTCATCATGAAGCATGGCGGAAAAAAATATGCTTCAATCGGCACACAAAAATCCACCGGCACAAAACTGATTTCACTCGATGGATTTTTTAATCGTCCGGGTATTTATGAGGCTGACATGGGAACGCCACTTTCTGCCGTAATCAATGAGCTCGGAGGTGGATTCAAGTCGAAAGTTAAAGCAATGCACATCGGTGGCCCACTTGGCGGTTTGGTGCCGGTCAGCAAAATTGATTCACTTACACTCGACTTCGATTCATTCGCAAAAGAAGGATTTTTGTTAGGACATGCTTCAGTAGTTTGTTTGCCGGAAGAATTTCCTATCATGAAATATCTCGAACATCTCTTTCAATTCACTGCTCATGAAAGTTGTGGTAAGTGTTTCCCTTGCAGACTGGGCTCTACGCGCGGCGCTGAACTTCTGGGAAAAGCAATTCATTCGGACTATAAAATTGATAGAGAATTATTCACTGATCTCATCACCACAATGGAAGTGGGGTCACTTTGTGCATTAGGTGGCGGCCTGCCACTGCCTGTGCGCAATGCGCTACAATACTTCAGTGAAGAACTGAAACCATATTTCGCCAATTGATACTAAAGAAAAAGATCGCATCACCATGAATATGAAACCGATCAGCGGCAACAACGGATCACCGATTGACGTGAACACGAAGATTGCATACATCAACAACGAACCATATGAAATCCGCGATGGAGAAACAATCCTTTCTCTTCTGCGTCGAAACTTTGGACATGATGTTGTTCCGACACTTTGTGATGCTCCCAATCTTGATCCATTCGGTTCATGCCGTGTTTGCAGCGTAGATGTTGCTCTTAAAGAGAATGGTGCTACCAAGGCGATGGCATCATGCCACACGCCGATTATGGAAGGTTCATACATCTACCCCGACACAGATCGTATTCAGAAGTTGCGTAAGAATATCATTGAGCTCGTGCTCACTGATCATCCATTAGATTGTCTTACTTGCGAAGTAAACAACAACTGCGAGCTTCAAACAGTAGCTGCGCGTGTTGGTATTAGAGACGTAAGATATCCTGAAGGGAAAAATCACCTCGATAGAAAAAAGGATTTGAGTCATCCTTATATGACTTCAGATTTTTCGAAGTGCATCAATTGTTTCCGCTGTGTCCGCGCTTGTGATGAAGTGCAGGGCGAACTAGTACTCAACATGGCTGGAAGAGGTTTTGACAGTCACATCATCAAAAGTTTCAATGATAATTTTAAAGAATCAGATTGTGTGAGTTGTGGTGCGTGCGCACAAGCGTGTCCGACATCAGCGATCTCAGACATATTCGAATCGAAATCAGTAGCTGTAGATGAAAAGGTGCGCACTGTTTGTACCTACTGCGGTGTTGGTTGTAACCTTGAAGTGGCTGTGAAAGGCGGTAAAGTAAAATCTATACAAGCTCCATACGATGCTGAAGTGAATGAGGGACATACTTGTCTAAAAGGAAGATTCGCCTTTTCATTTTACAATCATCCTGATCGACTTCGCACTCCGCTCATAAAACGCAATGGTGAATTCGAACCCGCTACATGGGATGAAGCTTATGATTATATCGCATCAGAATTAACTAGAATAAAAACCGATTTTGGTCCTGATTATATCGCAGGTATTTCATCTGCAAGATGTACAAATGAAGAAAATTATCTAATGCAAAAATTCATTCGTGCAGTTATTGGCACGAATAATATCGATAGTTGCGCACGCGTTTGTCACTCACCTACTGCGCTAGGCATGCAGCGTACCTTCGGCACAGGCGCCGCAACCAACTCGATCATCGATTTAAAATACACCAACTGCATCATGGTAATCGGCGCCAACCCGACCGATGCACACCCCGTAACAGGAGCTAAGTTGAAACAGTTTGCGATGAAAGGAACGAGCATTGTTATCGATCCGCGCAAAACAGAATTGGCGAAATATGCGACCTACCATTTACAGCTGAAGCCAGGAACAAATGTGGCAATGCTCAACATGATGTTGTATTATATCATGGCAGAGGGATTAGAAGATCAAAAGTTTATTCAGGAAAGAACTGAAGGATATGATGACTTCAAAAAACACGTAATGGCATTTGACATCAACGAACTTGAACGCATCACCGGAGTTGAAAAAGAACTTGTACGTGAGGCGGCTCGTGCATACGCAACTGCTGGAAATGCTATGTCGTTCCATGGCTTGGGTGTTACAGAGCATTCACAAGGCACATACACTGTAATGCTTATTGCTGACCTTGCAATGATTACTGGAAACATCGGTCGTCGCGGTGTTGGCGTGAATCCATTGCGTGGTCAAAACAATGTGCAAGGTGCTGCAGACATGGGATGTCAGCCACACCAAGGTGCCGGATATCTAGATGTTACTAATCCAGAATATCATCAGAAATACGAAACCTTCTACAATGCGAAATTGCCATTGCACATTGGTTACAAAATTCCACAGATGTACGATGCAGCCATCGGAGGAAAACTCAAAGCACTCTGGCTAATGGGTGAAGACAATGTGCAGACGGATCCAAATACCAATCATGTAAAACAAGCCATGAATAGCTTGGACTTGCTTGTGGTACAGGAAATATTTATGACGGAAACGGCTAAGATGGCCCATGTAGTTTTACCTGCTTCTTCATTCCTGGAGAAAAGTGGAACATTCACAAACGGTGAAAGACGCATACAAAAAGTACAAAGTGTTGTGGAGCCGGTGGAAGGTACAAAGCCCGACGGTCAGATCATTGCCGAAATAATGACCCGCATGGGATATGAGCAAAGCGACTATGATCCGAAAACGTTGCTGGAAGAAATATCTCAAATCGTTCCTTTTTTTGCCGGAGTGAAATGGGATGAATTGGGTGAGAATGGAAAACAGTGGCCGGTATTGCCTGATGGAAGTGATACCGAAATCTTGCATACCGAAACATTCAAACGAGGTAAAGGAAAGTTTGAAAAAGCGACATGGAAAGAAACGGTTGAATTGACGGATAACAAAAAAGAATTCCCTTATATACTTACTACCAATCGTGAGCTGGAGCATTACAACTGCGGCACCATGACACGCAGAACTAACAACGCACAAATACTTTCAGAAGACGTTTTGCTGATCCATCCTGATGATGCAAAAAATCATTTGATTGGCGATGGCGATATGGTTTGCGTGATCAGCCCTCGAGGAAAAATTGATGTCAAAGCAAAAATTTCGGATGAAGTGAAACAAGGAATTTTATCATCAACATTCCATTTCCCTGAGATCAGAATGAATGATATCACATCCAGTGTCGGAGATAGCGAGGCTATGTGTCCGGAGTATAAGGTAGTGGCGGTGAACATTAGAAAATCGAAAGGGCAGTATAAGTTGAAGGAAATGTAGAACGGTTAAACCAAGATTGTGCGGCATTTTTGACATGCGAATTCAATGATGTAATGCGAAACTACTCATTAAAATGCAGACTGAAAAAGCCACCATTTTGAAGTGATTTTTCCGTCAAGAACAGTATTCTTATTCAATGTTTCAAACGCTCAGGCTTAGTTGCCTTGTTTGCTATTAGGCCTTCGGTGATTCAATGGTGCCATCAGCATGTTTCGCAAACCTTCCCTTGCTGCGTTCGTGAACTTGATCGTACTTCGGCCATGGCCAGCCGCCAAATTGAGTCTTGTGATAATCTTCAAATGCCTGATTGATTTCTTCCTTTGTATTCATCACAAACGGACCATATTGCATCACATGTTCACCGATCGGACGTCCTTGCAAAATCAAAACACTCACATCATCATTGCCTGCCTTGAGCTTTATTTCAAACTCCGACGTCAACTCTACAGCGCTGTATTTGGTGATGTTCTGATCGTCAAGATTCAACATTGTTCCTTCATAGAAATACAACATCCTGTTGATCCCTTGTGATGCCGCCGGCAATGTCCATTCTGCGCCTGGCTCCATTTTTATATTCCAGATAGCAACTTCATTGTCTGCTTCTGCTGCCCAAGAATCAGGCGGCGGTGCCACGGCGGTAGTCGCATTTAGCTTGCCAGCAATAACTTCAATATTGATCCTTTTTCCAGCATTATCCGTGTATTGAGCATTCGGAATTGATTCTTTCCACAGCATTTTAAAATGTGGATCTACCATTTTGTTCTTCTTTGGTAAATTCAACCATATCTGAAACAGCTCCATAGGATTTTCCTCTTCTTTGCTCAATAGCGGAAACATCTCTGAATGCTGAACGCCCTTCCCCGCAGTCATCCATTGAACATCACCATTGCCGTATCTGCCAGCAGCACCAAGACTATCTGCATGATCCACCAATCCTTTGCGCACAACGGTCACTGTTTCAAAGCCGCGGTGTGGATGTCCGGGAAATCCAGGCACTACTTTGCCGTGATACATGCGAAATCCATCTTTGATGATAAAATCATCTCCGAGATGACGTCCTTCCATCGAGGTCGTTGGACCCATATTGTCATTTCCTCTTGGAAATGCATCTTCATGGTGCACACAAAACAAAAATGGGTCGAGTGTGTCCCACATAAAGCCCAATGGCTTGATCGATTTTATAGGATTCATTTTTTGGGGTTCTTTGCCTGATTCGACGTTGTTTGCGCTCAATGAATTTATGAAAGGCGCTGCAATTGCAGACGATACTGCGAGTGTCATCCGCGAAAGGAAGTTTCTACGTGGGAGCTTATTACTCATGGATCGTTCAATTTTAATCAAACAAATATGGCAATTAAATACCGTCGCACAATTGATCCATGTTCAGGATGAATGAATGAACGAGCAATTGTCAGGTAAAGTCATTGACTATTTCACCTCAATGCTGCAATAAGATTCTACCCAAAAATAACCCTCTAGAATTTCAATTTGTAATTGGAAATCACTTACGTTGCTAGCATAGAAATGATGGCTGTAAATAAAATTTCGCAAAAAAAAGCCTCCTAGAAAAGGAGGCGTTTTCAAGATTTTTATTTTGGAATTATCCTTTCAAACTTTCAGCACCTGCAACGATCTCAAGAATTTCTCCTGTGATAGCCGCTTGACGCGCTTTATTGTAGTTCAACTTGAGTTCTTTCACAAGTTCACCGGCGTTGTCGGTTGCTTTGTGCATTGCAGTCATTCTTGCGCCGTGTTCAGCTGCGTTAGAATCTAACAATGCCTTAAACAATTGAATCTTCAATGTTCTTGGAATAAGTTCATCAATGATCTTTTCCTTTTCTGGTTCGAAGATGTAATCCGATTGTGCAGACTTACCTTCAATTTTTGTCGGAACAACTGGGAGGTACGGTTCAGAAACAATAATCTGCGAGCCAGCGTTCTTGAATTTGTTGTAAACCAAAACAACCTTGTCGTACTTGCCTGTAGCAAATTGTTTCATGATTCCTTGAGCAATCACTGAAGCATTTTCATAGGTAAGCTTGTCAAACACTTCATATGGTGTCTCTGAGAAACCTTCTGTTGTGTGATTTGGTGTTTTCTTGTATAGATCAAAAGCCTTCTTTCCGAGTGAAAGTATTTTGACATTTTTACCTTCAAGTTCACCACGCATCAACGATTTGATCTCTTTCAATACGTTGTTATTGAAACCACCGCACAAGCCACGATTCGATGTAATTGCAATCACAAGTACATTCTTCACATCTCGTTGCACGCTGTATGTGCCTTCAGAAGAATCAAGGCTGGAACTCACATTGCTGAGAATTTCCTGCATCTTTTCTGCATAAGGACGCATCACTGTTATCTTATCCTGAGCACGCTTCAGCTTTGCAGCACTCACCATTTTCATGGCAGAAGTGATCTGCATGGTGCTGTTCACTGAAGTGATGCGGATGCGTATTTCCTTGAGGTTAGCCATTTTTGGTAAACAGTATTGGGTATTTAGTATTTAGTCTTGAGTAATCTGTAATGAGTATTGTGAACAAATTATAGAGTCGAAAATATCAATTAGGTATCTCCTTTCTCAATACTTAATGCTCAATACTTAAAACTTAATACTCAAATCTCAACACTTACTTCATCTTAGTATCCTGCAGCAAGATCCTTCGCAACTTTTTCAAGAACACCAGTGATGTTGTCATCAATGTTTCCTTTTCCAAGTGCATCAAGAACATCTTTGTGATTCTTCTCTAGATATGCGAGGAATGTTTCTTCAAACTTCTTCACACTTTCCACAGGAACTTTTGCGAGGAGTCCTTTTGTACCGCAGTACAAAATTGCAACCTGCTTGTCAACCGACATCGGCTGATTCTGGCCCTGCTTGAGGATTTCAACGTTACGACGTCCTTTGTCGAGTACGAACTTGGTAGTTTCATCGAGGTCAGAACCGAATTTCGAGAAGGCTTCCAATTCACGGAACTGTGCCTGGTCGAGCTTCAAGGTACCTGCCACCTTTTTCATTGACTTGATCTGAGCGGAACCACCCACGCGGCTTACGCTAATACCTACGTTAATCGCAGGACGCACACCGGCGTTGAAAAGGTTTGTTTCAAGGAATATCTGACCATCGGTGATCGAGATCACGTTGGTTGGGATATAGGCCGAAACGTCACCCGCTTGTGTCTCAATAATTGGAAGTGCAGTCAACGAACCGCCACCTTTTACTTTTCCTTTCAAAGAAGCAGGAAGGTCGTTCATGCTTGCTGCAACACTTTGTGTTTCGTTCACTTTAGCAGCACGCTCAAGTAGACGGCTGTGGAGGTAGAATACGTCACCTGGGTATGCTTCACGTCCCGGCGGGCGACGAAGAAGAAGTGATACCTCACGGTAAGCCACCGCTTGTTTCGACAAGTCATCATACACGATAAGTGCAGGGCGACCTGTGTCGCGGAAGAACTCACCAATAGCGCAACCAGCGAATGGCGCGTAGAACTGAAGCGGAGCCGGATCGGAAGCCGTAGCGGCTACGATTACGGTGTAAGGCAATGCACCGTTTTCTTCCAACGTCTTTACTGTAGCTGCTACAGTCGAACCTTTTTGTCCGATTGCGACATAGATACAATAAACCGGTTGTCCTTTATCGTAAAACTCTTTTTGGTTGATAATGGTATCAATTGCAACAGTTGTTTTTCCTGTCTGACGGTCACCGATAATCAACTCACGCTGACCACGTCCGATAGGAATCATGGCATCAATCGCACGAATACCTGTTTGGAGTGGCTCCTTTACAGGCTGACGATAGATAACACCCGGTGCTTTGCGCTCGAGTGGCATTTCGAAGAGTTCGCCAGTGATAGGACCTTTACCGTCGATAGGTTCGCCGAGTGTATTTACCACGCGACCAAGGAGACCTTCACCCGCTTTGATAGAAGCGATACGGCCAGTACGTTTTGCTACTGAACCTTCTTTGAGATCACCGCTTGGGCCGAGCAATACGGCACCAACGTTATCTTCTTCAAGGTTAAGTACGATTCCTCGTACACCGTTTTCGAATTCGATCAATTCACCTGACTGAACATTTGAAAGTCCGTAGATACGAGCGATACCGTCACCCACTTGGAGGATGGTACCCACTTCCTGAAGTTCAGCTTCTGATTTGAATCCCGCTAATTGCTCACGCAATATGTTGGAAATTTCTGCGGGTTTTACTTCTGCCATGTCTTTTGTTTTTTTAATCTAAAAAATTTGCAGTTTGCAAACAGCAACGCGGAATGTAACCATTCCGTGATGCAAATTATAATTCCGGTATATACGGATTCTCTTCAAACTCACGTTTCAGAGCTTTGATACGGCTCGAAATTGCAGCATCAACTTGCTGATCGCCAACTTTGAGCACAAAGCCACCGATCAACGTCGGATCAACTTTTTCTACCAACTCTACCTTTCCGCCAGCAAGCTTTATGGCTGCTTCGTGAACCTTAGCTTTGGTAGCCGCATCTAGAGCCACAGCTGAAATAACTTCCGCAGTGGTTACACCTTGATGCGTTCTCAATTGATTGATGAAGCTATTCACGATTTCGTGCAGATAACCTTCTCTACCCTTTTTGGTAAGAAGCGTAATAAATGCCATCGTGATTTCGCTGATACTGCCTTTGAAAATGCGTTCAAGAACGTCAATCTTCTTATCAGCCTTTACTACAGGGCTCGACAACATGATGCGCAAGTCGCGGCTTTGATCCATTGCTGCATCAAGCAACAACATATCAGCCTTTGCGGCATCAAGCTGACCCCTTTCTATGCAAAGGTCGAGCAATGACTTGGCGTAACGTGACGCTATGCGTATTCCACTCATGATTAGTTCGTCCTGATTTCAGCAATCAGAGATTCGTTCAACGCTTTCTGTTTTTCACCATCTGTGAGTTTCTCACGTGTCAATCTTTCAGCAATATCTACGCTGAGAGTTGCCACCTGATTTTTCAATTCGGTGATAGCAGCTTTCTTTTGATTTTCTATTTCCACGCGAGCTGCAGTGATGATGCGTGTAGATTCCTCAGCAGCTTTGGTGCGAGCCTCAGTGACAATACTGTCCTTAAGAGCCTTAGCCTCAGTGAGGATCTTGTCGCGCTCATCGCGAGCTTGGCGTAGGAGCTGTTCGTTGCCGGCTTGAAGTTTGGACATTTCCTGACGTGCACGCTCAGCCTCATTCAAAGCATTCTCAATGCCTTGTGAGCGCTCATCGAGCGACCTCAGGATGGGACCCCAGGCGAACTTTTTCAAAAGAAAAAGCACAACCAGAAATGCCACTGTAGCCCAGAAAACAGTACCGTACGAAACGCTTAATAATCCGTCCATTGGTATTAACTATTTTGGATTGATGCAGCCAATAAGCGTGGCCTGCAGGCGCTTATTAACCGAATACTACGAGCAGGCACACGATCACCGCGAAAAGAGCTACCCCTTCCACGAGAGCGGCTGCAACGATCATGTTTGCACGGAGGTCACCAGCACTTTCAGGCTGACGAGCCATTGCATCAAGAGCGTGGCTACCGATAAGACCCACACCGATACCTGCACCAATTGCTGCAAGACCTGCACCGATACCTGCATAACCCGCTGCTGCGGCTGCTTCTAAGAGAACTGTCAATAATTCCATTTTTATTGTTGTATTTGAAGTTTGCTATTTAATTACTTAATGATGTGCTTCCTCATGATGATGTTCCTGTGTAGCATCACCGAAATACAGCGCTGCCAGCAGGGTAAATACATATGCTTGAAGAAATGCAACCAATAATTCTATAAAGTACATGAAGATCATGAATGCAGTGGAGAACACACCAACACCGAATCCGGCTCCTGTGCTCTTTTCACCGAAAATGAAAATCAAAGATGTGAAGGCGAGGATAATGATGTGACCTGCATTGATGTTGGCCGTTAAACGAATCATCAAAACCGCAGGCTTGATAAATACGCTAAGAATTTCTATCGGCACAAGAATAAATTTAATTGCCATTGGCACCCCTGGAGGCCATACTATGTGACCCCAATAGTGTGCATTGCCATTGATCGAGGTGATGATGAACACCAGACCCGCAAGCACCAAAGTGATGCTCAATGTTCCGGTGATATTAAAGCCACCTGCAAATGGCAGAAGACCTAAGATGTTACAAGCCCATATAAAGAAGAAGGATGTGAGCAAGAAAGGCAAAAACTTTTGTGCGCGTTTTTTTCCCAAAGCTGGAATAGCCACTTCATCTTTGATAAACAGTACAAGAGGCTCAAGCAAATTCTGCATTCCTTTAGGAGCCTGTCCTTTTCTTTTTTCGTAAGCTTTTGCCATACGAACAAAAAGAACTACTACCAACGTAAGCATCATCAACATTCCCAAAACAGATTTGGTAATTGAAAAATCTAGAACCGGCGTTCCGTGAAACTCTTCTTCTTTGTGTTCAGCAACAGGGGCAGCTGCATTCAATTCACCACCGACTTCCATGATAGTGCTATCAGCATGCTCAGGTTGTACTGGAGGTGTAGCAGGATCGATGTGAGCGTCATGTGACATATTAGTGCCATGAGCACCATCAACTACATAAATTTTTTCGTGATGAAGAACGTATGTATTGCCTGTAGAAGTACTTGTGTATGACTTTGAAAACTCATGGTGTTCGTCCATGAAGACAGAACTCATGAACACGTCAATGCCCTTGTCTGTTTTCACGATACAAGGAAGAGGAAGGGTCGCGTGGCCAAAAAAGTGAATTGAGTGAGCATCAGAAATATGGTGCACAATCATTTCACCGGCATTGAACTTTCCGCCTTCTTCACCGCCTGAAGCGAACAAGTTGGCGGAGAAAAGCATTAGAAAGGCACTTGTCAGAAGCGTAAAAAATCTTCCGGAAGCCTTTCTATATATGGGGTTTGACGTAATTTTCATGCAGGATTTTTCCTCGAAATGCGCGGCAAAAGTAATTACCCACATGAGTTGTACAAAGGAACTGTGCCTTTTTTTCGCGAAAACTTCCTGAAACCCCAGTCAAATCAGGAGTAATTAGTTATCACCAAATAAAAGTTGCCGATTGTTAAAAGTTACCGCTCCCGAATCAACGTATTATGAAATATGCAAATCCAAATGGACATGAAAATCTCGCGAAAAGCAGACAACAGCAGCGGTTCTAGGTCAACAATTATAAAAAATGTTCAACTATGCACAATACAAGCATGTAATTGTTTTGCCTTTGTCTCCGATTTACAATAGAAGCTCAAGAATAAATCTGAGAAACATTGGAAACTTTTTCTAACTGGTCGCGAGTGATTACCTTCGCCACCCCAAACATTATTCATCATGCATTTCGAACTATCAGAAGAACATAAAGCTGTACAGCAAGCAGCTCGTGAATTTGCACAAAACGTGCTTAAACCGGGCGTTATTGATCGCGACGAACACCAGAAGTTTCCTGCGGAAGAAATCAAACAACTAGCCCAACTTGGATTTATGGGCATGATGGTAGATCCGAAATACGGCGGAAGTGGCATGGATACCTTGAGTTATGTGCTCGCTATGGAAGAAATTTCTAAAGTCGATGCATCAGTATCAGTATGTATGAGTGTAAACAACTCACTTGTGACTTGGGGTCTTGAAGCCTTTGGCAGTGAGGAGCAAAAAATGAAATTTCTCGTTCCTTTAGCAAGCGGTGAAAAAATCGGTGCTTTCTGTCTTTCAGAACCAGAAGCAGGAAGTGATGCTACATCACAACGCACTACTGCCATCGACATGGGTGATCACTACTTGCTCAATGGCACAAAAAACTGGATTACAAATGGCAGCAGCGCCAGCACATATCTTGTAATGGCTCAAACTGACGCTGCAAAAGGTCATAAAGGAATTAACTGCCTCATTGTAGAGCGCGGCATGCCGGGTTTCATCGTAGGGGCGAAAGAAAATAAACTCGGTATTCGCGGAAGCGATACACACACTCTCATGTTTCAGGATGTGAAAGTGCCGAAAGAAAATCGCATAGGCGAAGATGGATTTGGTTTCAAATTCGCGATGAAAACATTAAGCGGTGGACGTATTGGTATAGCTGC
>Ga0075163_10004207_pt1 | contig 19311 bp, 13 predicted proteins | sample JI1023141ADNA_FD_71478 | JGI IMG/M metagenome (GOLD analysis project Ga0075163, IMG submission 71478) | Wastewater effluent complex algal communities from Wisconsin, to seasonally profile nutrient transformation and Carbon sequestration -... | ecosystem: Engineered > WWTP > Effluent > Algae...
ATTCGCGTCACACACGACTGCCTGTTGCCGCTGAAGTCGCTACCGGAGAACATCGGCAAAGGTGGCGCGGTGTATGCGGGCTGGGATACGGCTGATGATGCGGAGTGGCTCGCGTTTGTGGATGCGGATGGGTCGTGCCCGGCGACTGAGGTGGTGCGGCTGATTGGAATGAGGAATGACCAATGCCGAATGCCGAATGACACGGCATTCTTTGCCTCGCGTGTGAAGATGCTGGGGCGCAGGGTTGATCGGCTTTTGAAGCGCCATCTTCTCGGCCGGGTGTACGCGACGCTGGTTTCCGAGTTGCTCGATGTTCCGGTCTATGACAGCCAGTGCGGGCTCAAGCTAGTGCCTGCCGCAGCCTACCGAAAGGTGAAGCCGGTGCTGTCCGTGACTGGATTCGCCTTCGATGCACAGTTGCTCCTTGCCCTTCTGCACTCGGGGTGTGAGGTGATCGAGGTGCCCATCGATTGGCATGAGACCCCCGGAGGCAAGATCAGCCTCGTGCGTGACTCGCTTCGAATGACACGCGACATCCTGTCCATCCGCAAGCAAAGCCAAGGCACCGAGTGGCGGCACGCATTGGGCCAGGATGCTTGATTGCAACTCCGGGGAAAACCGAATACACATCACGACGATTCACGACCCTTTGAAATGAGAAAAGCGCTAATTACCGGCATCACGGGCCAAGATGGCTCCTACCTTGCGGAACTTCTGCTTGAGAAAGGATACGAGGTCCACGGCATCGTACGGCGGGCCTCGAACTTCAACACGCAGCGCATTGACCATCTGTATGTCGATCCGCACACGAAGACGAATCTGCATCTGCACTTCGGTGACCTGACCGACTCCGTGGCGCTCGTGAAGCTGATCCACGAGCTTCAACCCGACGAGGTTTACAATCTCGGGGCGCAGAGTCACGTGCGGGTGTCATTCGACATCCCTGAGTCAACGGGTGACATCGTGGGCCTCGGAACGCTGCGGATTCTGGAGGCGATCCGCGAGGCTGGAATGGTGAACAAGGTGCGCTTCTACCAGGCGTCATCGTCGGAGATGTATGGAAAAGTGCAGGAAGTGCCGCAGACGGAGACGACGCCATTCTGGCCACGCTCGCCCTATGCGTGCGCGAAGATCTATGGCTACTGGCTCACGGTGAACTACCGCGAGTCCTACAATCTGCACGCCAGCAATGGCATCCTGTTCAATCACGAGTCACCGCGACGCGGGGAGACATTCGTCACCCGCAAAATCACGCGCGCGGCCACGCGCATCAAGGTCGGCCTCCAGGATGCGCTCTACCTCGGCAACATGGATGCGCGGCGCGACTGGGGCTACGCCAAGGAGTACGTCGAGATGATGTGGCTCATGCTCCAGCAGGACACGCCGGATGACTATGTGGTGGCCACGAATGAGACGCACTCGGTGCGTGAGTTTGTGGAGGAGACTTTCGGCGCGCTCGATCTCGACTGGAAGCAGTATGTGAAACACGATGCGCGCTACGAGCGCCCTGCGGAGGTGGAACTGCTCATTGGCGATCCGGCCAAGGCGCGAAGGAAACTGAATTGGGAGCCGAAGGTGCGCTTCAAGGAATTGGTGAGGTTGATGGTCGATGCCGATCTGAAGCTTGCCGAGGCTGAGTTGCACCAACGTGGACACAAGCCCGCGTAGCCGCTCATTCCGTTTGGCCAAGTGTCCTCCTGGACCTGCGCTACCCAGACCCAACTCATGGCAAAGCGGCCCCTTCGCATCCTTCTGCTGAATCAGGCCTTCCATCCTGACCATGTGGCCACGGCTCTGGTGTTGAGCGATTTTGCCCTCGCGCTCGTCGCTGCTGGGCATGAGGTGACGGCGGTGTCGTCGAGCCGGGGTTACGATGCGGCGGCAGCGCGGTATCCCGCTGAGGAAGAATGGAACGGCGTCACGATTCGAAGAATCTGGACCCCCGGACTTGGCAAGAAAAGCAAATGGCGGCGGTTCGCTGATTTTGGCTCATTCTGGATCAGCGCTACCTGGCTGCTGCTCAGGCTGCCGCGCTTTGATGTCACCGTGTGCCTGACCTCTCCGCCACTGATCTCCACGCTCGGCACGGTGATGGCGAGGCTGAAGGGAGGCGCGGTCGTGCCATGGATCATGGATTTGAACCCGGACGAAGCCGTGGCGGCGGGATGGCTGCGCGCCGGCAGCTTGCCAGAGAGGGTCATGACCGCGCTACAGAACTGGAGTTTCTCGCACGCGGCGCGCATCATCGCGCTGGACCGCTTCATGGCGGACCGATTGAAGGCGAAGGATGTGCCCGCAGAGATCATTCATGTGGATGCCCCGTGGTCACATGATCAAGCGGTGCGCTATGATCTCGACGCCCGAAGGAGATACCGCACGCTGCATGGTCTGACCGACAAATTTGTGGTGATGTACTCCGGCAATCACAGTCCGTGCCATCCGCTCGACACGGTGTTGGCCGCAGCTGAGGCGCTGATGGGAGATGAGCGCATTCACTTTCTTTTTGTCGGTGGCGGGAGCGAATTTGCCAAGGTAAAGCGCTTCGCCAGCGAACGGAAGCTCGCAAACATCACCGCGTTGCCCTACGAGCCAGTGGAGAGTTTGTCGGGATCGTTGTCTTCCGCAGATCTGCATCTCGTGGTCATGGGTGATCCCTTTGTGGGCATCGTGCACCCGTGCAAGGTGTACAACATCCTGTCCCTCGGCATCCCGTTTCTATTCATCGGCCCACCCCAGAGCCATGTGGGTGATCTGAATGCTAGACTCGGCAGCGCTCAGCACACTCGCATGATCAGGCACGGCGATGTGGAGTCGATGTGCCGCCACATCTGTGAGGCAGCAGAGAAAGGCCCGTCGCCACAGAGTGAAAGTGCGCGCAAGCTCGCTTTGGAATTCTCCCACGACACGATTTGTCCGAGGCTCGTGAAGTTGGTTGAAGATTCGGCGACTCTCTGAATCATGTGCTCACTTCATTGATGCAGTCCATTCTCACACACCTGATGCCTCCGCTTGTGCTGGCACACAGTCCCGGATGGACATTTCTTGGCTTCTTCGCCGTGTCCGGACTGATCTCGGCCCTGGTCACGATCTTCATTCTCAAGTATCAGCAAAACCTCGGGATGGACCAGCCCGATGCCCGGCGCAAGCTGCATGGGAAGCCCATATCCCGCCTCGGTGGTGCCTCCATTTTTTCAGCCCTCGTGGTGGGCATGTTCCTTGCGCTGCAAACGTACGGCGTGAACTGGCAGCGCTGGTCCCCCATCATCCTGTGCAACAGTCTCGTTTTCGCCGTCGGTTTTCTTGACGACCTCAAGGCCCTCGGCGCAAAGACAAAACTCGTCGGGCAAATCGGCGCGGCGCTCATCCTCTACGCGCTGGGTGTCTCGATTGATATGCTGAGCAATCCGTTCGGTGAGGGAAGCATCAACCTTGGTTGGTTCAGTTTGCCGCTCACTCTGATGTGGCTCGTCGCCATCCCAAACATTGTGAATCTGATCGATGGGATGGATGGCCTGGCCACCGGCTTCGGACTCTTCATCTGTCTGACACTGGCATTCGTTGGCTACTTCTCGTGGCAGACAGACGTGGTGTTCGCGTGTGTCGTCATGTCCGGAGCGTTATGCGGTTTTCTTGTTTTCAACTTCCCGCCTGCGAAGATTTTTCTTGGCGATGGGGGTGCCTATCTGATCGGATTCTTCCTCGCATCGGTATCCCTCCTAAGCTCGAACAAGGGGTCGATCATCGCCGGCCTGCTTGTCATGCTGGTAGCGCTCGGCGTGCCGATTCTCGACACGCTCTTCGCCATCCTCCGCCGCGCCATCCGGGGTGTGCCGATCTTCAAGGCGGATGCCGAGCACATCCACCATAGGCTTATATTGCTTGGATACACAAAAGGGCAGGCACTCGTGGCGCTCTACGCTGTATGCGTCGCGTTGAGCCTTGTGGGCATCAGCATCCTGCTGACCAAAGGTCTCGCACTGCCAGTGGCCGGCGCGGTCTTGTTCGTTCTCGCAATCGCTGCCGCGCGTTATCTGGGCTACATCCGAACCTGGAAAGGATTACGCAGGCAGATCAACAACGCCATCGAGAGGCGGAAGGAGATGGAATACCTGAATACTCACGCGCGCCTGCTCGAATTGGAGGTGGAGAGGTGCGCCACCATTGACGAGTTCATGGCGATTCTCACGACTAGCCTGCGGAGGATCAACATGCGTCCAGAGCCAGGAGAAGGCCGCCGGATGCTGGACATCCCCCTCGTGGACGGCACGCTTGTGACGCTTTTCCCGCCACGCCAGGAGGAGCACCAAGTGACCGACATGTCGCGGAAGGATTTGCTAGCCCCCTCACTAAGCCGTGCGTGGGAGAAATGGAAGGTGTTGCCAGGACTCGTCATCTCTGCGCCGCGAATGAGCGCAACCGCTGGAGAAACGACAGTGGCGTGAATCTTTTTCCGCACATGCTCACAGCACCGTGACCGACGAATCCACATCCGATCCAATCCCTCCACCAGAGACAGGAGAGAACAGCGATTCCTCATCCAGACGTTCATCGCGTCGGAAGGCTCGCCCTACGCGGGTTCATTTCGTGCCACGCCAAAGATCAGCATGGGAGCCATGGATCATCGCACTCATCCCACTGGCTATCTGCTTCCTTGGCGGAGGGCGTACGGTGTTTGCGAAAGGCGTCGCAGCCAGCCTCATTGGTATTCTGTTTCTGATTGCACCGCCAAACCAACGGCTGCCCCGTGCAGTGCTTGCCACCCTGCTTGCAGTGATGATTGTTCCCCTGCTCGGATTGCTTCCGCAGTCCTGGTTCGGTGCCACACCCGCGTGGCGGACTCATTTGATCGATGATTGGGGCATCACGTTGGCCGGAACGTCATCGGCACAACCGTTCGTCACATTGGAAGCCTGGATTCTGCTAAGCATCGGCATTGCATGGCTGGCGTGGTGCGCCTCGCGCGGAACCACTCTGGAGGACAGACGCACCTTGGTTCGATGTTTGGTGGGCGGGCTGGGGACTATCGCCATTCTCACGCTTCTCAATCGCTCAGGAGCCGTCCATGTAAGCTGGTGGAAATTTCCTTTCGAGATTGGCCCGACGTTCGGTGGCCCTTTTGCCAATCGCAACCACACCTCAAGCCTGATGGTGATGGGCAGCATCATGTGCGCGGCCTTCGCTTACGACGCCTATCGCAACAAGCAACGGCGTTGGGCACTCTCCCTGCCACTTCTCGCCATTTTTTTCATCGTCATCATCACGAACACGTCACGGGCGGGCGTGCTGCTGTTTTTCGTCGGTATCACGATGTGGCTCTGGACCGCCGGAATGCGCAAAGGCATGTTCAAGAAGATTGCACTCGCGAGTGCCATCGTTTTTGCCGGCATTGCACTGGTCGTCATTTTCGGGGGCCCAGTGACGGGCCGTCTTGCCGATACCATCTCCTCCGACTCCAGCGCTAACCTCGCAGGCGGGCGCACTGCGGTTTACAGCGACGCTGTGAAGATGACTTCGACCGCGCCTTGGGCAGGGATTGGCTTGGGAAATTTCTCCGCCATCTTCCCCCTCCAGGCCTCCTTTCACGAACCCGCCCACCGCTTTCTCCATCCGGAGAGTGACGGTCTTTGGGTTATGGTCGAAGGCGGGATGTCGTTGCTCATTGCCTTCATCGCCATGATTGCGACGCTGTTCAACATGACGGGTCCTTGGAATGATTCCCGAGACGAAGACTCGTCCAGCAGGCAAGATCGGCGACTGCGGCATGCGGCAGCCATCGCGGCTTGCATCGCGGTCTTTCATGGGATCGTGGATGTCCCGAATCACACTCTGGGCTTTGGATTGTTTTCCGCGCTTCTGCTGGCGATGGCGGTCCGCCCATCGAAGGTCCGGACGGAGGCTACTAGCGTGGATCGAGCGGTCTTCCGTCTTGCGGGGCTCGGTGCCTTGGCTGCGGGAATCGCGTGGCTGATGATCGCTATGGGTCGCCCAGTTATGCCCGGCTCATCCTCAGCACGACTTCTCTTCCAACAAGCCTTGGAGCATAGCACCCGAGATCAAGATGGTACAGCGTTGAAACTCATGGATCGGGCCATCGAAATGAACCCGCTGAACTGGACATTTTATTTTCAGCGAGCGCGGATTCGCTTGAAACTAAAACACTCTCCACAACTGGCCATGATGGACTTTGGGCGTGCGCGTGCCATTGAGCCGCACTACGCCTTCATGTGCTACGACGAGGGGATAATTTGGCTCGGATACCAGCCACGTTTTGCGATCCAAGCGTGGAAGGAATTTCTCAATCGACACCCCACCCGAACCGACTACTACTCGCACTTTCTCCAACTGATCAACAACGACCCCGACCTCTTTGCCGAAGCGCGTAAACTCGCCAACACCGCAACTCTGAAGCTCTCCTACCTCAGTTGGATCAATGACTCTGCCAAGTTCAGAGACATGCTCTCGGAACTGCTCCGTCAGACGCCGACTCTGGAGGGCCTTCAGCCTCAACAGCGCGTCATGCTCTTCCGAATGTGGATGCAATTGGGGGACCGGGAGACATTGAAGTCAAATCTACTCAAGAACGCACTCTGGCAGCAAGACGGTTGGCCGATTCTAGCTGAGATGCTAGCCAAGGAGGGCGATTACCAAGGTGCCTACCAGTTATCCATCCGCCACGAACCACCCCCAATCAGTCCTTCGTCTCCGGGCTTGAACGATTTGAGCCAACTCGAGCAGAATTTCCTTTTCAATCCATTGGACCCACGCCGAGGAATAGATCTTTACTTCGCACAGAAAGCCAAAATGCAATGGTCGTCCGCTCTGGCGACTCTCGAGAAAGTGGCCGGACTGCCGGAAGCGCCAACCTATGTGACCTACGAAATGGCGTCCGTTTACGCTCAGAAACAAGATTTCCACAGAGCGTGGGAATTGATGACCAAGTACCTGAGTATTCGGAAGCTGCCTGAATCCGAAGCCGCCCCCGCGCCAGCCAAAAAGAAGACGCTCGTGGTGCCTCCGCCACCTCCGGTCAAATCGTACTTGGGCGACTGAGGAAGTTCAGAGAACCGGCGTCGGCCCCAGTGAAGCATTGCTTTGCTGTTTCGGGGGCGACGTTAAGCCCCAAACATCGCAACTCTGGTACCCGTCAATCATCCAGACCAAGAATTGGATTCACTTCACTCTCGATAGCGTCTTAAAGACCTGCGGAAAACGAGAACATTCTCGTTTGACCCGACAGGTTTTTTAATTTAGCATATCTAATTATCAGTAATGGTTCTCAATTCTTGAACGACTTATGGCCAAGGTAGTAATCATAGACGACGAAGCAGCGATTTTGGAGCTCATGACCAAGCTTGTGCGGTCAACCGGCCATCAGGTCACTGGTTGTCTCACAGGGACGGAAGGCATGGCTGCCATCCGCAGCCAGCAGCCAGAGCTAGTCATCGTTGACCTCCGAATCGGCGACATCAATGGGCTCGACATTGTAAACATGTGCCGAGAGGATTTTCCCTCCACTGCCGTCATCATGGTCACAGGTCACGGGAGCATCGAGACCGCCGTGGAAGCCATGCGCCTGGGTGCCTTCGACTATCTCACAAAACCTTTTGATCTAGGCGACCTCGTAAAGACCGTCAACCAAGCACTCCAGCATGACCCAGCCAGCCCCGCATCGGTAGCAGCGGCCAATGTTGTGACCCGCGGCTCGTCGTCATCGAAACTGATCGGCCATAGTGATGCGATCCAGAAAATTTTCGAAATTGTCCGGCGCGTAGCCGACAACGACAGTCCAGTGCTCCTGGAAGGTGAATTTGGAGTGGGTAAGCACATGGTGGCCCGCGCATTGCACGAGGCCAGCCGGCGCAGTCCTTCCCCATTCAAGGAACTCCAGTGTAGCGCAATGCCCGAGGACGTACTCGAAGCGGAACTCTTCGGCCACGCCAACATCCAGGGTGGGGGAATTTTTTCGAGAGTCAATGGCGGCACCGTGCATCTCGCTGAGGTCCACCAACTCCCAGCGAGGATACAGGCGCAACTTAATTCCTTCCTCGACGACGCAAGTCGCAGAAACGCCAATCGCACGAGTTCCGACGGTTTAGGTTCCAGTTTTCGTTTGGTGGTGTCCACCACCATACCACTCGACGAAGCCACCACCGCTGGTCGTTTTCGAGAGGATTTGTACTACAAGCTCTCAGTGGTACCAGTCAAAATACCCCCACTTCGAGACCGTCGTGAAGACATCAAACCCTTGGTCGAGCACATCTTGCGCGAGATGGCCGAGCGTTCCGACAAACAGGTCAAGGGGATGGACCCATACGCCTTGGAGTTTCTCGAAAAATATGCCTGGCCAGGCAATATCAGTGAGTTGCGCAATGCGGTGGAGCGTGCGTGCGCTTTTTCGGAGAAGGATCGAATTCTCCCAACCGACCTCCCGCCGAAGGTCAGTCAGCAGATTGAAGTGCCGACTCCATCCGGAGGGGGAATGACTCAATTGCCAATAGGTTCGACCTTGGATGATTTCATCCGAGCCCAAGAGCGAGTCTTTATCAACGAGACCCTAAAATTCAACAATGGTTCCAGAGAGAAAACTGCCAGCATGCTAGGTGTGAGCATCGCCACCCTCTACCGCAAGATGGGGCTCAATGTCGAACGCCGCACAACGAGCTGAAGAACGAAATTTCTCTACGAGTCGGTCATAGCCACGGATGTCGGAAGGCTAGCATGCAGAGCTTGGTGCATGTTTCCGATCGCATCACCCAGCAAGTCACGCTGCCACGGAAGCAGCTCCGTGATTCCGTTGGGAGTGGCCACGACAAGTTCAAGCGTGGCACGTGATCCGAGTAGTGATGATTCTATGCCCAGTTCGTGGGCGCGCTCGTCACGCAGCCTGCACATGTGCTCAACGTGCTGACGCGCGTCGTCGGACAAACGTCCCCGCGCCTTACGCAATCGCGCGGGCCACCGAATGGCATCCGATTTCTCAAGCGCGAGGACAATCTCTGAGAAATCTTTCTTCCACTTCGTCCTCCATCCGCCAGGCGGGCTCAATCGTCCTCCACTTTCAAACTGCTCCGCGTAATCAAGCATCTGCTTGTTTGACATCACCCGAAAACAAGGGATGTCCCGTTCACCGGCCGCCCCCTCGCGCCATTCCCAAAGCGCTTTCAGCAACGCCAAACCTTTTGGCTGAAGACGACCAGACCCTTGAACACGCCACGGATCCTCACGCGGAGAAATCGAGCGCGCAGCCACCCCGTCTTGCAGTGATCGGCAACTCTGGAAAAACCATTCCTCCCGTCCTTGTTCACGAAGCTTTCCACTCAAGTGATCCGCCAGCGGGATCAGGTAACGAACATCGTCCACCGCGTATCTCAACATGGTTTCGGGCAGCGGACGACGGCTCCAGTCTTCTTTTTGAGAGGCCTTCGACAACGTCTTGCCAAACACATTCTCAACTAGGGCCGCCAACCCAAACTGTCGATGCCCGACTAGCCTCGCGGCAATTTGAGTATCACGCACATTGCGGGGACTCCAGCCATAGGCCTTTCGAAACATCGTTAGATCGTAGTCAGCCCCATGCATCCAAAGCTCGCAATCGTCGAACAATCCGATCAATCCCCCCACATCTTGAACAGCTAGTGGATCGACTAGCGCAAATCGCCCCGCAAACGCAATTTGGATGAGACAGAGCTTCTCCTGGAAATGGTGCAGACTATCAGCCTCAGTATCGATGCAGCATCTGATATCTGCTCCTTTCGCCAATAGATTCCTCGCCTCTGCAACCCAACGGTTCAAGGTTTCCTGGGAATCAATGAACAAGAAATCGTTGTCCTGATCGCCACACAACGCTCGGGGGTGGCTTCCACTCATGATCGCAAGCCCTTGAGCAACAGCTCGGCATTATTGCCGGTCCTGTGAATGTTTCGTATGAGAAGTTCAATCGCCTCAAATGCTGGAACTGCAGCCATCTGCTTCCTAACGACAGAGATCCTCCTGAATTCCTCAGGGTGGTAGAGCAGATCATCACGACGTGTTCCCGATTTTAGAACGTGAATGGCAGGGAATATCCGTCTCTCTGAGATTTCCCGGTCGAGGGTCACCTCCATGTTTCCGGTGCCTTTAAACTCTTCAAAAATGACTTCGTCCATCCGGCTTTCTGTCTCAATGAGAGCCGTAGCTACGATCGTGAGGCTGCCGCCTTCTTCCAAATTGCGCGCTGCACCAAAGAACTTCTTGGGCTTCATCAGCGCCTTGGATTCTACTCCGCCCGACATGGTCCGGCCCTTCCCTCCTTGAAGCGCATTATAGCCACGCGCTAGCCGTGTGATGCTGTCGAGCAGGATCACAACATCCTTCCTTTGTTCGACGAGCCGCTTTGCACGCTCCGCCACCAGCTCGGCAACTTGGGTATGGCGCTTAGGGCTCTCGTCAAAAGTCGAACTGTAGATCTCGCACTTTTGCACCGTCTCCTCGAAATCCGTTACTTCTTCAGGACGCTCATCGAGCAACAACACAATGAGACAAATTTCAGGGTGATTCACTGTGATTGATTTGGCGATCTCCTTCAGCAACATCGTCTTTCCCGATCTCGGAGAAGCACAGATCAACGCTCGCTGCCCCTTGCCCAACGGCGCAATGATGTCCACCACGCGCGCACTCACAGATGCATCTTTAGGCGTTTCCAAAATTACGCGTCCAGTCGGAAAAGTGGCAGTGAGTTTATCAAATGGAACGGGGGCCTGCCAATCTTCAATTCGAATTCCCTCGAGTTCCGAGATGCGGTCAATCGCCAGATATTTTTCCTTTTCTCGTGGTGCCTTGGCATAGCCAATGATCATCTGACCTGGCTGGAGTTGGAATTTCCTCACCAAAAAGAGGGGAACAAACACATCTTCCGGCAGAGGAGCAAAGCTGTATCTGGGATAGCGAATCATGCCGAAATTTTCCGGCCCGATCTCGATCACACCTTCCATTTTGATCCTCGTCTTGTGCTGCCCCATCCAAACGAGAAGATCATAAATGAGTTGATGCTTTGAACGGCTTGCGTTGGTCCTCCAGCCCACTGCATCTGCCACCGACTGCAACTCACCGAGCGAACGTGCCTGGAGATCGTTGATCGAAATCTCCTCTGGAAACGGAGCCTCCGCTGATTGCGGATCGGTCACAACATTCGGCGATGCACCGTCGGAACTCTCATTCGTCTCGACGGCTCTGGAAACATCGCTCAGATCCGATTGCACATTTGTATCGACAACGGCAGATTCCGCACTCGACGCTACGGAAATCGGTTGCGGTTGATCGCCAACAGGATTCTCTTCTGATTCAGACATGATTTGAATTCACCGTAACCAGCGGTCACGAAGCAATGCCAAGGCTTGCGCCTCCAGAATCGCCTGCGAACCATCGTTCCAGACAACCACATCCGCCCGCTCGACTTTTAACTCCAAGGGCAGTTGGGCGTTCAGCAATCCCTCACATGTGTCAGCATCCAAGTTTCGATGCTCCATCAGGCGAGTGCGCTGAACAATCCGGGAGGCCGCAACGACGATCACCGTGTCCGCTGGTTGGGACAGCTGATTCTCATGGTAGAGCGGCACCTCCGCAAGGAAAACCTTGGCATTCCCTGCTTTTTGCGCTTCGTGCCTCGCCGCGCCTAGCATTCGGAAAATGGGAGGATGCATAATGGCCTCCAATTTCAATCGCAAATCAGGGTCCAGAAAAATTCGTTCCCGGACGATCCTCCGACTCTCCCCCCCGTGAATGGTCGCATCACTTGGATCAAGGGATAAGCCCAATTCATATGCTATGGTGTCGATCATTCGAGGGTTCGACCAAAGTTCATTGGCTGCCGCATCACATGAAAAATGCGAGATAGCATCACTCGCCACTAACCGTAGCAAAGTCCGACAAAACGCCGACTTCCCGGTGGCTACGCCACCTGTGACAACGCAAAACAGCATCCCTTCCCCGATAATCTTTCCCGCCTTCATGCCCCTAAAACAAGGAGAGGCGAGTTTTGGCAAACCCGCCTCTCTTTTCTGTAAAACTTCTCGCTTCAAATCCAAACTACGGACCAACTGCTGGGGGTAAGATAGGGTTTGGTCCCGACATTGCCGCATCCTCCGGAAGACTACTCACCGGAGCCGCAGGAAGCCTGATTTTCGCGCCAGAAGGATCGATCAGACTGGCGGTGACAAAAATCATCAAATTGCGCTTAAAGTGGTCCTCCGCTTTCGATTGGAAAAGTCGCCCAAGAATTGGAATGTCCCCAAGGAGTGGGACCTTGTCTTCAACATCCTGAACATCTTCACGAATCAGACCACCCATCACCACCGTTGCTCCGTCGAAAACAGTGACCGATGTTTTCAGTTTGCGCGACGAAAACACTGGCTGTTCAATCTTGTTCTCTGTCAGCGTAATGGTCGTAGGATTACCGAGCGCATCAGACCCAGACGTGTTGATTGGACTGCCGTAGTTGACGAAACCTTCAAACTCAGTCACCTCAGGAGCCAAATTCAGATCAATAGTATATCCATCGGCTCCAACAGTCGGCTCAACCTCCATCCGAACACCGATAGGTTTCATCTCAAATGTTGTCGGCGTAGTGGGAGTCACTGGGAACGAACTGCTAGTGCCTCCGCCGCCGCCAAACAACGATGTTGTCTGGGTAGGGCTCACAGTCTGGGGAATCTCAGGCGGATCAAATTCCGTCGGGTAGAGGAACTCTCGAACTACCTCCACCGTGGCCTGCTGCCCACTTTTTGTAGTCACGCTTGGCGCACTCATCAAGTCCACTCCTTTTTTCTGCGACAACGCACGAATGACAACCTGGAACTGCGGGTCTGTGAATACACCGGAGAAAGCCAGAATCCCTGGCGCCAGAGAGGATGCAACATTTCCTCCGGCAAGTAGTCCGTCGATTGAATCAGCATTAATTGCCGACGTTCCTGATCGATTCCCCGCCGTTATTGGGTTGGTCCCAATGGCGGTTCCACTCGACGTGAAAGGGAAGTCGGCGGGAGTAGCACCGTTGGTCGAATTGCCAGCACTCCCACCGGAACCAAAAACGCGATTACTGGAGGCGACATTGAAAGGACCAAGCAACCAATCGAATCCGAGTTCATCGGTGTTCTTCTGGGACACTTCGACAAATTTTGAAGTGATGTAAATCATCTTCGGCTTTTGATCGATGATGGACTGAACGAATGCTTCAACGAGATCAAGATTGGGTTGCGTGTTCTTGACGATCAACTGAGAGGTCACCTTGTTAAAGACTGCCGATGCGCCATCTGGGAACTGTATTCCCTGCCCCTTTAGAATTTCGAGCGCATTCTGCCTTCTGATCAGCGCTGAACCACCCCCCGCAGCTGCGCCACCACCAGCAGCAAACGGATCTGCCGGAGCTGCCGCAGCAGGAGCACCACCACCCGCTTCTCCCCCACCGAGGCTAAGGAAATCAGGGGGCACCCGATAGATTCGGGTATATTGCTCGCTGGTAGTTTCCGAGAGCGGCACAACAAGCACGGCAAAGGGCTCAATCTTGAATTTCATGCCCGCAAGCTCAGTGATATAGCGTAGAGCTTCCGCCATCGGAACATCCCTCAAATCGAGTGTTATCTGGGCACTGATCGGAGTGTCGCCGGTTTTCATGATGATGTTCACCCCCTTGCGCTCCATGTTCTTTTCCAGCGTATCCAAGTCTTTGCTTTTAACCCGAAGAAACTCAATCGCCTCTTCAACCGTAGCTCCCGTGAATGAAACCTGAGGGAAGATTATTCTCTCCATCTTGTCCTTAATGTATGCGGACGGTTGAGTTCCCAAACCGAGCTCAACTTTTACATCAAGTCCCTGCACCGGCACCTTGGTCTCCCACTCTTCATCCACCTTTGCGATCATCGCAGCACGGGTGTGATCACGCGCCGAGTCAAAGTATTCGCTGCGAAGTTGTTCGACCCGCTCCATACCGCGACGAGCTGCCTTGTTGTATGGGTCCTTTCGCAGCACATCCTGGTATTCACTGAGTGATTTGTCCAAATCACCAAGTTCACGGTAACTGTTGGACATTTCCAAGCCACGCTCAACTTCCTGAACTTTAGCAACATGCTCGGGAGTTAACGCACGCGGAAAACGATCAGGATCATCCAACTGTTTCATGAAGATTTTTGCACCTTTGTGGTCGGGATTGATCGCGAGTGCTCCCTTCAGGAGTTCATTTGCTTCCGCGTAACGTCCATTCTTCGCGCGGTCACGGGCCAAAGCGACACTGCAATCCGCATACTTTGCGTTAGCCAAATCGCGTAATTCCTGGGTCATGGGAGCGTTCGGAAGAGCGTCGATGGCACCTTTGTATTCACTGAGGGCCGTTTCATAGTCCTCCTGGGCATAGGCCTTGTCGCCTCGCTCCAGCGCCTGATGAGCGTCTTCCTGTCGCGCCATTCGACGTGCAATTTCACGTTCTGCGATGCTCGAAACTCCGCCAGGACCGGCAATTGCAAACGAAAAGCACGAGGACACAGCCAAGGCGAAGAGGACATTTCGGTTAAGCACCAAGCGAGGGGACAGGGTCATGGTAATGAGTTGGGGGAATATTCGAGTGAGAGTGAATAAATAGCCAGATTTGTCGGTCTTTGGCGAGAATATTTTGCGTAGGAAACGAAGTTTTTTCAATCAACGACCTTTGATCACCAGCTTCGGGCCATCAGAGCCATCCGCTTTGAGTTCAGCGATCACCGCCTGCGTTTCTTCGACTTCGAGAAGCCTGTAGGTGACTCCCATCACTGGGAAGGTGCCACCTTTCTTGACTTTTGTCGTTGTCACTTCTTTCTGCCAAAGCTCAAAGACTGCATAGTAGTCTGCCAGATTCTTTTCCACTCCCTTGACCAAGGTGAATTCGGCATTCGTTGCCTTGTCCACGACAACCAACTCAGAGACATCTTTCGTGCCAACCGCGGGATCCGGAATTTCTTTTTTCTGAAATGACTTTGCAACGAAACGCTCATTGATCTGTCGGGTGATGGGGTCGGGAAACCCAAAAGGCTTGGGCAACGGCGGTTGAATGAGCGCGCTACCTCTCGGCGCAAGCAAGATCACCTGATACGGGTCAAGGCTGTTGTTCAACTTGATGATGTAATCATCGGATAGCCTCTGCTTCAGGTAAAGATGATCAGTGAACGGGGGGTGCTTCGCCGGATCTTTGGGGTCCGTGTTCTTGTTGAACTCCTCGAGATTGGTAAATCCATCGGCATCGGGATCAAGATCACCCACATTGGGCGACATGATGTGGGGGATGTTGTTCTTGACGAGAAAGTCGTTGGTGAGCGGAGGCCGTAGTGGGGGCTGTGGCACATAAATGTCCACCAAACTGTCTCCTTTCAGGATAACCAGAATCGATTTATTAAGCGGCACAGGCTTGTTGTTTTTGATCGGAGACGTCCAGTTAAAGACCTGTTCTAGCAGTTGGGTGGCGGACTGCACATCTGCAAGAGGCACCTCGCCCATTTCTTTGCGCGGTACCACCTCCTTCTGGACCAATGTCGCGGAAAACCCAGTAGTGAGGTAAATCAGATAACCACTGACCCCGAGGGCGACGAACGCCAAGAGCAGGAGCAGCGTTTTTTCAAAATTGCTTTTCTTTTGCATCGGGGAAAACGGCTGGATCAAAGTTAAGACCTCACTTCGCGGGGGCGGTTGCCTCGGACTTAGGCTCAAGGAAACGGACGAGATCAATCTCCAGGTAAACCTTCAGAAGTTCTTCTCCAAAGACCGCCTGCGCATCCGGGTCATCTGGCTTGGCAGGTTCGATAACCTGCGGCGCGGCAGCAGCCCCGGCCTCAGGAGTCTTCGATGCGTTTGGGTTTGGGGTAGCAGGTTCACCTTCACCCGTAGTTGGAGGTGTTGGTGATTTCGGTTCCAATCTCTTCAAACTTCCGCGAAGAGGCCCTTCCTGCTTTTCATTTTCAACTCGCAACTGGCGAACAACGGAGAAATGAACCATCTGCGATGGGCTGGCAAGCTTGTTCATGATTACCTGAAGAGGCCCCTGATCAGCGGTCAAGGTCAGTGTCAATTTCCGGCGCTCCACCACTTGGGCGATCTCTTTGGGCGCCACAACCGCTTTAGCCGCAGCTTTCCCTTTCCCTTTTGTGGTCCGAGCCTTGGTCACCTTCTTGGGTTCTTTTGGCGGCGTGGGTGGCGGAGGTGCACCTTTCTCAATAGCAAGCTCAGTCCGCTCAAGACTGTCTATCGACTTGGCTCCACTCTCGATGATCATCTTTACGATCGCATCCACGGCAGCCAAGTAGTCACCCAATTGAGTAGCTGCTTCTCCTGACCGAGGCAACCCTGTCGTGTAGCTATCAAAGCCAAATGCAAATTCCTTTGGAAGCGCTATCTTGGCCGTAGCCGCTGCTTGCCGTGCATCGGCAATCCTAGCCTTCAGACGTGCTTGAAACTCGGTATCGGTCAATGGCGCAACCGGTTGCTGCAATGCCAATAGAACCGTGCCAAGACGACCGACCGCCTCTTCATAGGCCGAAACAGCAGCCTCCTTCGCCTCGACGTTTTCAGCGCTCGGGAACAACTTGGCCCCCTTGATGGAAGCGACATTGCCGCTCACGGCCTGATACTCCTCGACCGAAGTCGAGTACGACATGTATGACATCACAAGCCACGCCGTTAATCCAAGTCCACCAGCCACCATCACACCGATGATGCCTGCCAAAGTTTTGTTTTCTCGCATCCAGTCCATTATTTTTTGAACTCCATGGGCTCCTTGAGCGGCAGCCGTATGTCAAATTTGTAAGCGTAGCGGTCTTCCTCGACCCCCGTCTCAGCCTTCACGAAAGCCTGGAGATTGTCCCCGATGTTCGCTGTGGCAAAAAAGTCCGATTTAGCCAATGCCTTGGCAAAGTCATACACCACTTGCTGACCTGCGTCATTCTTGCGGTAAAGGCCTTTCAGTCTGAGTTCATACACCGGTGCAGTCGCCACACCCGTTGTTGGCGTTGTAGGCGTCGCACCAGATGCAGTTGCAGGTGCGGCCTCGCCCTCAGGTATTCCCGCCCCCTTCACCAGTTCCGGCGTCGTCGGCTTGCCACCTTTGAGCGGCTCGACCACAGTCAGCCAAATGATGTCATTCTCGAACTTGTTGTTCAACTCAGCCAGCAGCCGCACCCAGTAGGAGCGATCCTTGATGGCTACTTCGAGCTGAGCACTTTGCCCCTTTAGCTCCTCCAGCGTCTCATCGAGGCTGCGTATGTCGTCCGAAAAGCCCTTCAGTTGATCTCGCTCAGCCTCTGTCTTGGCGATCTCACTGCGCACCGCGCGGTCTGCCGACTTGAAATACATGACACCGGCAGCCAGAGTCGCAAAGAGGCAGAGCATTGCCATGATCAGCGTCGGAGCCCGCTTCGCAGCATCACGCGAAGCCGCCACCGCATCCGGCACCAATTCCAACTCAATTGGGCAACTACCCGCACCGCGCAACGCAAGGCCCACAAGTTCCCCCATCGCCGCAGCATCAGCCGACGCAGCATCACTGTTCACACCCCGGTCGAGTTGGACGCCACGCAGGGGATTGAACATTTCAACAGGCAGCTTGAGCTTCTCCTGGAAGAACTCCACCACACCCGGAAGGCTGGCACCTCCGCCTGCGAGGAATACCCGCCTCGGCGCATTTCCGCCTTGTTGACTGCGGTAGTAATTGATCGTGCGCGTCACCTCACCATGCAAACGAGTCATCGCGTTACGGATGACTTTTGAAAGCGCCGCCACAGCGGGGTCGGCGTGCTCCTCGACGGCACCACCAAAGGCCACAAAGCCATGCTCTCGCTTCTGGCTCTCCGCGTCACCGAAGCCAAGACTGAACTCCTTGCCGATGGCAGTGGATACCGTCGCGCCCCCAACCAAGATGTTGCGGGTGAAAAGGCGCTCGTTCTCGATGAATACCAGATTGGTCGATCTCGCGCCGAGATCGATAATGACGACGGGCTCGTCGGCATCCGGGTAGTTGTATCGGAACGCATTGAAGAGCGCCATCGGCGCAAGGTCCACCCCAGCCCCCTGCATGCCACCAGCCTCAACCTGATCGTTCAACTCATTGAGTGAGTCGGCCTTCATCGCCACCAGCACGACCTCGGGCTCGACCGCATCCTTCTCACCCACCATTTCAAAGTCCCAGATCACTTCGTTGATCGGGAACGGCACATTCTGCCGCGCCTCAAACTCGACGATCTGCTCCAACTTGTCGCCCTGCACAGGCGGAAGTTTCACGAAACGAGTGAAAACGGTATGACCAGCCACCGCATACCAAACACCGCTCTTGCCCAGCTTCAGCCTTCCAGCTAGATCCTCAATGGCCACCTTGAGCTGCGGCAGTCGGGTGGCATCCACGGATGGATCACCCGCCATCTCCGCGATCTGATAGCGCTTCAGTATCAGATCACCCCCTCCCGTCCTGCTGAAGACGGCCGCTCCGACTCGTTGAGAGCCCAGGTTGAGTACTGTGATGTTCTTTGTGTCGGCCATGCGCTGGAATTCCGCGGATTGAGAAATTTTGGTTCGGCTACTGCTGGCCTTTTGCCTGAAGGTCGTAATCAGCCCACAGAGGAGCAAACGGCGTCTTGTTCTTCGGAATCACTGCACTTCCCTGAAATTCAAACTTCGTGGCGTCAGGCTGCTTGTCCGCACCGACCCACCAAGGACCTCCTTTGTTCGAGAAGAACGCCTCCTTGAGCATCTGACCTCCCGCATGAACCTCCAGTCCGATGGCCACCACGTCAGCCTTGCCTCCGTTGTCTTTCTTCAGGGCCGCCTTCAAAGCAGCCGGAGTGATGTAGGCCAGCGCATGGGCGGGCTCACCAGGCCTTGAAGCTGGCACGTTTTCATAAGTGATCGAGCCGGTGAGGACAATGTTCTTCCCCTCCTTGCTCTTTGCGTTCAGTCCGACGAAATACTTGAACTCAAGTGCCGGGAAGACCCCTTCCTTGCCACCGAGGTCGGCCGCAACATCCACGTCGAGTTCGGTATCAAACTCCAGCCACTGCTTTGGCCTCCACCGCTTCTCAGTTACGCCCCTGGGAGCATAATCGGGCGTGTACTGCTGCTCGAACTTCACGTCCTTCACCTTCACCCTCACCTGCATGTTCGGGTCTTGCGCCTGGCTGCATGTCGCAGCCAGAACCACGGCTGCACTCAGAAAAATGAATTGTTTGAATTTCATGGCTGGAAATGCGGTTTGTGAATATCTCCTTTTAACAGGCCACCCTCACTTTCATCAAGCAGGGATTTTCAGAAAGTTGCGAAAGTACTCCACCG
>Ga0075163_10004208_pt1 | contig 19309 bp, 15 predicted proteins | sample JI1023141ADNA_FD_71478 | JGI IMG/M metagenome (GOLD analysis project Ga0075163, IMG submission 71478) | Wastewater effluent complex algal communities from Wisconsin, to seasonally profile nutrient transformation and Carbon sequestration -... | ecosystem: Engineered > WWTP > Effluent > Algae...
GCCACCTTCCGCGGTCTGCGGACGATGCTGGCACTCGCCGAGAAGTACCCGGCCTGAGGCCGACCCGCTACGCGATCCGGTAAGGGGCTACTCGGATGGGACGATCAGGACGGTCCCGGTCCGAGCATGGCCCGGTGTTGTCCCAGGGGACGCCTGCTCAACTCGGCGCTGATGCAGGCTGCATACTGGCTGTGGGCTCTTCCGTTGGGATGCCCCTCACCCTTCACAACGAACTCCTTGCGGTTCCCGCCATTGTTGATGGGACACTCGATGGCGGAGATGCGATGTTCGCCAAAGAACTCCGCGTAGGCGGGTGAGGGGAATGGGGCGAGGGCCACGACCAGCAGGTCCGCTCCCTGGACTCGAAGCTCTTCCCTCATGAGCAGAATCAGCTGGCGCGTGGTCTCGGCCGCGCGCGACGTCCGGGAAGCAGCCATGGCTTGATCCCACAACTGCTGGACAGCATTCACCGTCGCCAGGGTTCGGGCTCCCGGCCAGGCCACGATCCGTTCCGGCTGAACGATCAGCGAGCCTCGAGGGTCGAAATCACCGCGGAGCCAGATCCTCTCAAGCGGGGACGCCACGCGCAGGACATGCTGCCAGTCCGCGCTGGCCACGTTGCGGCGCTCGTGGTCGGGGATGAAGCCGTAAACGACCAGGTCGACCCTGCTCTGAGTCAAGGCCCGCCGAAGATCGAGAAGAGTGTGGAGGGTCGAGAAGCCGGCGACACCACGGTTCTTCACGGCAAGGTCGGGGAACTGGGTCTGAACCTTCCAGGGGAACGTCTCGTCGTCGGAAACTCCGGCGCCCTCGGTCATCGAGCAGCCGACGAAGAGAACATTTCTGAGCCCCTCCCGCGGTTCGGGGGCGGTGGCCCGGGTGCCATCAGGCCAGATGGTACGCACGATGTCGGCCGCACCGGGGGAGTATCCGGGGAATCGAAAGCGGCCCACGCGCTTCCGGTGCATGCCGGTCACCGGCTCGACTTCCCAGAGCAGCGGCTCGTTGGCCGGTCGGCCGAACTGGCCAAGCGGCGGCCGTCCCAGAAGTCGCAGGCTGATCTCCAGGAGCAGTACCGACACTCCTGTCCCACATATCAGCAAGGCCAGGATCCGGAGCCGATTGCGGGAAAGCCAGAGCCTCATTGCAGACCGCGCAAGCTATCACCGTTTGGGATCGCTAGACTCGCCGGTCTTCGATGGACCGCTATCAGTTCTTGTCTCAAATCGAGAAGGGTGTCGTCTCGCGAGTTGTCCTGATCACGGCCGCGCCGGTCGCGCGGACTTGCCTGTCCGCCCCGGCGCTGCTCGGCTGATGCGCCGACGTATCGCCATCGCGACGATCAATCGATCGGCCCCGTCCGAGACTTTCATCCGGGCCCACGTCTCGGAGCTTCCCGCAGAGGTGCACTTCCTGACCGGAGGAAACCTCCCCGATTGCGCCTCGGTGGGCCTCGATGGCGCGCTGGTTCGGCTCGCGCAAGGTGACGCGCCCGTCGGCGTCGCCGATGTGGCGCGGTATCTGAAGGTCGAGCAGATAGAGGCAGTGCTCGCGGAGTACGGCCCGGTGGGTGTTGCCGTCGAACCCGCCTGCGCAGAGGCCGGGATCCCGTTCGCCGTCCACTTTCATGGCTATGACGCTTACCGCGACGACGTCTTCGCCGATTGCGGAGCGCGCTATCCGCGTCTTTTCGCCAACGCCGCCGCGATCCTCGGCAGTTCCCGGCCCATGTGCCGTCATCTCATCGAACTGGGCGCGCCGGCAACCAAAGTCCACCACGCTTCATATGGATATGACCCTGGTGTCTTCGCCGCCGCGGGAGAAGCCGGAGCCAGACCGCCGCGCTTCCTCGCGGTAGGCCGGCTGGTGGAGAAGAAGGATCCCCTGGCCACACTGCGCGCCTTTGCCAGGGTCAAGGTCCACGTCGAGGACGCATCACTGCAGATCGCGGGAGACGGACCTCTCTCGTCGGAATGCCGCGCTCTGATTCGAGAGCTCGGGTTGGAGGAGTCCGTGCGTCTGCTCGGCGTGGTGGGCCACGCCGAAGTGGCGGCCCTCATGAGGCAGGCCCGGGTGTTCGTGCAGCACTCGCACACAGCGCCGAGCGGCGATCAGGAAGGCACTCCGGTGAGTCTCATCGAAGCGTGCGCTTCGGGGCTTCCGGTAGTCTCCACTCGGCATGCAGGGATCCCGGATGTGATCGAAGAGGGGACGACAGGCTTCCTTGTGGACGAAGGCGATGTCGAGGGAATGGCGCGGCACATGGTGACGCTTGCGAGAAACGACGTCCTCGCCACTCGAATGGGGAAAGCCGGCGAGCTTAAAGCTCGCTCGGAGTTCGAGATGTCGAAGTCTGTGGCGCGGCTGTGGGGCATTCTCAGCGGCGCATGCCTGGATCGGAGGGAGATAAGTGAAAGAGGCTGACCCGAAGAGTGAAGCGGTGGGAGCGTTCTATGACCGGCATCACGAGGCTTTCCTCACCGCCTACGGCCGGGTGATCCAGGCCTTTCGCACCCGGGACCCGATCACCATCCTCGACCACGAGGCGAAGAGCATGGGCCTCTCGCCCGGCCAGAGGCTCCTCGATGCGGGCTGTGGTGTCGCCGCGCCCGCGATCCACTTCGCGACCCGTTATGGCGTCGAAGTCGAAGCGATCACCATCTCGGCCCGCCAGGCCCAGTCCGCGCGCGAGGCGGCGATCGCCGCGGGCTGCGCCGACCGCGTCCGCATCACACACGGGGACTATCACGGTGTGGCGGAACTTTTCCCCGCCGACCATTTCGATGCCGTGTGCTTCCTCGAGAGTTTCGGCCATTCGCACGACAAGGAGGCTCTCCTGCGCAGCTGCCTCCGTGTGCTGCGACCCGGAGGAACCCTTTACATCAAGGACCTGTTCGCGAAAGAGGCGGTCCTATCGGCTCATGCGGAACCCATCCGTCGAGAAATCGAACGGATTGACGAGGCCTACCACTACGCGATTTCCGACCTGTACGACGTTCTTCGAGCGCTCCGGCAGATGGGCTACATTCTCGCGGACCTGAGCACGATCGATATCCCCATCGAGGAGTTCGAGAATCTGACGATCTCAAACGATTTCCAGGAACTCACGGGGATCGCCCGGATCGAGAACTGGAAGAGCTACGTCTTCCCGGTCGACTTCTTCGAGATGAAGTGCCTCAAGCCCTGGCTCGACCAAGGAGTCGGGTCCAGCCGTTACTTCCTCCAGAATCTCTACCACCTCCGGGTCATGGGAGACCGCGTGGAGGATCTCTAGAGGAGCCGGCTACTCCCAGAGGATCTGGATGGTTGTCGAAGGACCGGCCTGAAGCGTCCCGCTGACGTCGATTTCGTCAATGAACGCTGGACACGTGAGTTCCCACACGAGGCCATCCGAGGCGTCGGCGGGCTTGTGCATTCCTTCGAAGGCGCCGCGGGGCGGATCCATGATGAGTCCATCCGCCCGGCCGCACTTGAGGGTCAAACGCCTGGCCGTCGCGAAAACGGGGAACCGTACTCGGAACCGGCCGGCGTTCAGCATTCCCAGGGGCCCAAGGCCCTGAACCAGGTTGTTCGACCTGGGCGCGCGCAGCACGCTCGACCACAGCCAGCGCGCCACCGGGGCGAACGGTCCCGCGTACCGTCGAAGGTACCGGTGGTACAGCTGTGCCGCCGCGACGAAGGGGATCCCGAAGCCCGCGTGACGCCGGTTGACCCGCCAGACCTCCTTTGAGCGTTTCAGCCCGCCGCTCGACGTCTTGGTCGTGGGATGAATCCTCGCAGCCGCCAGGACCTCCTTGACCCGCATGAACCGGCAGCCGGCGCGCGCCATCCGGCACCAAAGATCCCAGTCCATCGCGTAATGAAGCGAGGCGTCAATGCCTCCGACCCGTTCGTAGGCGCTTCGGCGGAAGAAGGTGCTCGGCTGCGGAATGAAATCGCTGAAGTTCAGCAAGTCCCGGGTCGAGAAATCCTGAATGTCATGGAAGTAACCGAGGAACTGGCCGCTCTCTGAAAGGAACGCGCAGTCTCCGTAGACCACGTCGATTTCGGGGTGGTCCTGGAAGATCGCGCTGACTCGCTCGACCGTGTCGGGCAGGATCATGTCGTCGGCGTTGAGCCAGCCGAGGACTTGCGCTCCGCTCTCCTTGAAGCCCGTTCGCAACGCGTCGGCCTGACCGAGGTCTTTCGCGCGCACGATTCGCGACACGCGGCCCGCGAAGAGGCGGAGCACATCGTTGCTCGCATCTGTTGAGATGTTGTCGAAGACCGCGGTCTCCACCGGGCGCGATGTCTGTCGGGTCAATCCTTCGAGAGCGAACGGGAGAAACCGCCCTTGCTGAAAGGAGGGCACGACGATGGACACGAGCGGTTCGCGATCGAGGGCGGCTTCTCCGGCAGCTGGCATTGGAAGCCCGCGACTATACTCGCGGGCTTCCAATGCGGTGCGATCGGTACTCCAAGCGCGTCTTCGATTTCATCGTCTCGCTGTTGCTCATCGTGGCGTCCTTCCCGGTCTGGCTGGCCATCATGGTCCTTCACCGGCTGAACTCTCTCCTGGTGCCGGATGACGCAGGACCGATGCTTCTCTGGGTGGACCGGATATCGAGGGGCGTGCCTATTCGCATGCCGAAGTTCCGAACTCTCCGAATGAGCGCGTTCGCGGGCCATGAAACGCCCTCCATGGACGCCGATCTCAAGCCTCTCGAACAGCAGGTCTCCAATCTCACCTGGCTTGGGCGGCCGCTCCGTGATCACTACCTCGACGAGCTTCCCCAACTGTTCTCGGTTCTGCGCGGCGACATGAGTTTCGTGGGGCCGCGGCCCTTTCCCCCGGCACTTTGGGAGTTCGAAAAGGGTCACGGTCTCGACCGCAAGGGATTGGTTCTCGCCGGTCTCACCGGCCCCACCCAGTCCCGCAAGGGCTCCACCGATTTTCACGAGGAGGTGCGCCTCGATCTCGAGTATGCGGAGCGAGTTCGCAACAGTTCCTGGCCGGTGGTGCTCGCAATGGACGTTGGGATCGTTCTGCGGTCCTTGCGCATCCTCGCGGCAGGAGAGGGTCTTTGAGTCGGGTACACCGCGAATCGTGACCCTGGCCCGCGATCTCCCGCGGTTCGCGGTTGTCGTTCCGTCCCTCAACCAGGGGTCCTACCTCGCGGAGGCGCTGCAGAGCCTCATAAGCCAGGACTATCCCGCGGTTGACATTGTCGTCATGGACGGGGGTTCATCCGATGGGAGCGGAGACATCATCGAGGCCTTTTCCGGGCGCCTCTTCCATTGGCAGAGCCTTTCAGACGGTGGTCAGGCGGCGGCAATCAATGAAGGCCTGACGATCGCGCGCGGGGACCTCGTGGGGTGGCTCAACGCCGACGACCAGTTGGCGCCCGATGCGCTGTGGCGAGTGGCCCGGGCCTTTTCGCGCCATCGCGATCACGGTCTCTTCATTGGCAACGGCCTGCGTCAACAGGATCCGGGCGGCGCCCGCCGTCCGTTTTGTAGACGACACGTAGCGCTCAACCGCCGAGCCCTCGCCCATGGGATCGACTACGTTCTGCAGCCCGCGACGTTCTTCTCCAGGGCGGCCTGGGATGAGGCGGGTGGATTGCACGCCGACCTCAAGTACGGGATGGACTGGGACCTGGTGCAGCGGATTGCCGCGAGGCACTCCGCGGTTCTCATCAACGACTGCCTGGCGATCAGCCGTGAGCATGAGTCGACCAAGACGGCGCGTGGCGGATGGGAGCGCGTGAGCGAGCTTCTCAAGCTCGCCGAGACCCACGCCGGAGAAAGCGCCACCCCGGGTGGCCTGCACTATGCCTTCGAGACCCTGCTGCGATCGATGGACTCGCCCAGATGGGATGACGCGCGTGGACCGGCGCGCGCGTCATTCGCCGCCGTCCACCAGGCGCTCGAGGGCGTTGCGGGGAACGCCGATGGTTTTCCGGAGCAGAGCGACCCTCAGGACGTGGTCGACGTGCCGACGGTCGAGCCATCGTGGCCCTGGCCGCGGGTGGCGGAGGGGGCGCGGCTGCCGAAGATCAGCGTCGTCATGCCCTCGTTCAATCAGTCCGCTTTCCTTCCGCGCGCCATTGACAGCATCCTGGGGCAGAACTATCCGTCCGCCGAAGTCGTGGTCTTCGACGGCGGCTCCACCGACGGCAGCGCCGACATCCTTGGCACTTACGGTTCGCGCCTCAGCCACTGCGCGGTAGAGAAGGACCGTGGTCCGGCTCATGCCATCAACAAGGGACTCGCGCTGGCCCAGGGTGAAGTGCTGGGATGGCTGTGCTCCGATGACATGCTGGCCCACGGGGCGCTGATCGAGATTGGAAAGGCTTTCGCCGAGGATCCCGAACTGGACCTCGTGTACGGCAACGCTCTCTACGTGGATGCCTTCGACCGGATGACCCTGGCCAACCACGGCACGGCCAGGACCGGTCTCTATTTCGGCGAGATGCAGGCGCCCGAGCGCGTCCCCCGGTATTGGGAGTACGTGCATGCGCTGCCTCAGCCCACCGTGTTCTTCCGCCGTCGGCTGCTTGAAGTCTGTGGACCGTTGAACGAGGCCTATCAGTTCATTTTCGATTTCGAGCTTTTCGCCCGTATGGGCGCGCACGGGAAAGTGCAGAAGATAGAAAAGACTCTCGCCTTCTATCGCCTGCATGATGCGGGAAAATCAGCCGACTGGAAGCGGTTCCTCATCGAGCTGTACCGATACAGCCGGCCTCGATGGCCGCGACTCCTTTCGGCCGACTTCATCGATACCTGGGCCAGTTTCGTGAAGCATTTCGTAAGGCGGCGTCGCGGGTGCTCCGCGCGCGAGCCTCGGTCCTGGCCGCTGGCCGCACTGGCGGGCCTGTCGAGCTTGACCCGGATTGGCAACCCCGAGCGATGGTGAGCGAAGGCGTTCGTCCAAGCGCTCTGTTCTGCGGCCTGCAATGGCCTTACTTTCCGGGACGATCGGGCGGCGAGATCCGCGACTACCATCTCGTGCGGGCTCTGCTCGAAACCTACCGACTTCGCTACTTCTCGGTTTGGGATGGACCCAGAGGGGGCCGGGAGGATCCACTTCGCTCCCGGCTCGATGACTGGCGGACCCCGGACGCGGATGAACGAGCCCGGGCGCGCCCCGGCAAGATCGCCCGGATCCTGCAACACGTCCGGACGAAGGGATGGCCGGTCATCGGGCCCCGGCTTCCGGTGGACGTGGCCGCTCACTCCTCGGCGGTTCGCGCTCTCGCTCCCGCCCTTCGCCGAACCATCGCCGCGGCCGAGCCCGATCTCCTGCTCGTGAGCCCCCAGGTGAATCCCGTGGGCCGGTTTCTGGGTTCCCTGCCCGCCCGGACTCGCATGATTCTCGGCTCCTATGACGTCGAAGCGGTTCGCACCGAGCGCTTCGCGGCCGCCAGCCGAGGACTCGCGCGGATCGCCGTGCAGCTTGACGCCCGGCGGTCGGAGGTGTTCGAGCGAGAAAACCTGGCCCGGCTCGACGGCGTCATCGCCGTCAGCGAGGTTGATGCCGCCATCTACCGCTCACGTTATGGCGTCTTGCCCGAGAGACTGGTCGTGATTGAGAACGGTGTGGATCCTGAGTACTTCGCCTTCGCCCCCGGCAACGCCTCCCCGCTTTCGCCGAACGTGGTCTTCGCGGCGGCTATGGGCTATCCACCCAATGAGGACGCGGCCTGGCGTCTGGTACGGCACATCATGCCTCGCGTTCGCAGGAGCCGCGAGGCCCGGCTGACCCTGGTGGGTCAGCAGCCTGCGGATGGTCTTCGCCGCCAGCATGACGGCGAGCAAACCATCGTGACGGGCGAGGTCCAGGACGTTCGCGCCTACCTGGCCAAAGCCTCCGTCGCCTGTGTGCCGTTGCGCTTTGGATCGGGGACGAAGATCAAAGTCCTCGAAGCCATGAGCGCGGGTGTGCCGGTCGTCTGTTCGACGGTGGCGGCGGAAGGACTGGGGATCGTTCATGAGGAGCACGCGCTGATCGCCGATTCGGACGAAGCTCTGGCTGCGAACATCAACCGGGTCCTGGGCGACCCGGCGCTCGCGGCGCGGCTGTCCGCGACGGGCAGGTCGCTGATCGAAGCGCGCTACGCCTGGGACCGGTGCCTGAGTCCGCTTTTGCCCTGGCTCGACCACATCCGGTCCCTCCCTCGCGGTTCCTCGACGGGAGAGCCTCTGGCGGCGCTCCGTTCGACCTTTACGGATTGACCGCGTAGTAGGATTTCGGCGTGTTCAGCGCGTGGCCTGCCTTCCATTGGTCCGGGTCGGCCCCATCTCTTCCCGGGCGGTGAGCCGGCTCGTCGTCGTGGCCGGGGGCGGAGGGTTCATCGGGGGCCATCTGGTTCGGTCCCTCCTCGCGAGCGGCGCCACCGTCCGTGCCGTGGACCTGAAACCCCCAGGCGAGTGGCATCAGCGTTTCGAGGCCGCCCACAATCGCCAACTCGACCTGCGCACCCTGGCCGGCTGCCGTGAGGCGCTACGAGACGCGGACGAGGTGTACAACCTGGCCTCCGACATGGGGGGCATGGGCTTCATCGAGCGGAATCGCGCGTTGTGCATGCTGTCGGTGCTGATCAACACGCATCTGCTGATGGCGGCGAGAGAACAGGGTGTGTCGCGCTACTTCTTCGCCTCGTCCGCCTGCGTCTATCCGGTGACCCTGCAGACCCGCCCCGACGTGACGCCGCTCGCCGAAGACGACGCGTACCCCGCACAACCCGAGGATGGCTACGGTTGGGAGAAGCTGTACGGTGAGCGTCTGTGCCGTACGTTCTTCGAGGACTTCGGACTGGCCACGCGGGTCGCGCGTTACCACAATGTCTACGGCCCTTTCGGCGCTTGGACCGGGGGACGCGAGAAGGCGCCTTCCGCGATCTGTCGAAAGGTGGCGGAAGCGAAGCTCTCCGGCCGACACGAGATCGAGATCTGGGGCACCGGCCGTCAGACGCGGAGCTTTCTATGGATCGACGACTGTATCGAGGGGACGCGCGCCCTGACGGGAAGCGACGTCAGCGAGCCGGTCAACGTGGGCAGCGAGGAACTGGTCACGATCGATGACCTGGTCACCATCGTCGAAGACCTTGCGGGCCTGCGGCTCGAGCGCCGATACCAGACGTCGGCGCCGCAAGGCGTGATGGGCCGGAACAGCGACAACACCCGCATTCGCCGCACCCTCGGCTGGTCGCCGACCACCCCCCTCCGCAAGGGCCTTGCTCAGACGTGGTCCTGGGTCTACGAGCAGGTGGAGGCGCAGCAACGACGAGAGCGGCCCACCGCGATTCTCGACCTGGGCGCGCGTTCGCCTTCCGCGGTGGACATTCGCGGGGGCGGTGACAAGGCGCCTGATCTCTCCATCGTGGTGACATCCCGGAACGACGAGCACGGCGGGGACATCGGCCGGCGCCTTCGCTTCTTCATCAACGCCCTTCTTCATCAGACGCGTCGAGTGGGCTTGTCGGCGGAACTGCTGGTGGTTGAATGGAACCCGCCCGAAGGCGCGCCGCGTCTCCACGAGGCGCTGCCGCGGCCCTCCGCAGGCGACAGCCTGCGCATACGAACCGTCACGGTTCCGCGCGAGGTTCATGGTCGCTTCCGCCATGGGGATGCGATTCCGCTGTATCAGATGATCGCGAAGAATGTCGGAATCCGCAGGGCCCACGCGGACTGGGTGCTCTGCACAAACGTGGATCTCCTGTTCTCGGATGCGCTGGCCGACTTCCTCGCCCGGGGGCCTCGCGATTCGCGGGCCTTTTATCGAGCCAACCGCTGTGATGTGCCGGACGAGCTGGACCCGGGCTGGAGCGTGCCCGCTCAGCTCGAGTTCTGCGCGAACCACATCCTGCGGCGCCTCGGGGGTCCGCAGCCGGCTGAGGAAGCTGAGGAACGAGGGATCCCCAGTCCGCGGGGCAGCGAGCAGCCTCCGGATCCTCGCTTCTCCCACATCCAGCCCGCACCAAGGAACCCCAACTGGCGCTACGCCGCCTACCTGCAGGTCATCAACCTTCTTCTGCGGGGCGCCGAGATGGGGAACCGCCAGTTTCAGAATGCGGTGCGCATCGCGCTCGGCGGAGCCCCTCCAAAGCCCGTCCCCGCGGATGCGCCGCCGCCGCCGGACCCGGAGTTGCCCCCGGAGGAGGTGGCCTACCGCACACTGGACCTCGACGCCTGTGGTGATTTCACCCTGATGTCGAAGGCGGCGTGGCTCGACATTCAGGGCTATGTGGAACTGGATCTCTACTCGATCTATGTCGATTCGCTCGCGGTATGCGGGGCCGTGGCACTCGGCTACGAGCAGGTGGTTCTGCCCGCGGAAGCCTGTGCCTATCACCTCGATCATCCGGCCGGATGGTCCAGTCTCGCCGGGATCGAGAGGCTGCGCTTTCTCGAGCGACGTCCCGGACTCGACTACCAGACGTTTCGGCAGGTCGCCCTCGAGTTGCTTCGCGGTCGTCGCCGAATCGACATGAACTCCCCGACGTGGGGTTTACTCGACGAACATCTCGAGGAGAACACCCTGTGAGCCTTCGCGCGCAACCCACACTCTCGATCGTCGTGACTTCCCGGAACGACGATCGTGGCGCGGAGCAAGGGGGGCGAACCAGCCTTTTCGTAAAGGGACTCCTGCATCAGACCCGCCGAGTGGGGCTGCGCGCGGAGCTGATCCTCGTGGAATGGAATCCGCCAGCACAAGCGCCCCGCCTTCACGCGGTGCTGCCCAAGCCCGGGCCCGATGACACTCTGGCCATCCGATGCGTGACCGTCCCCTCGGAAATCCATCATCGCTATCGGCACGGCGATACGATCCCGCTGTATCAAATGATCGCGAAGAACGTGGGTATTCGTCGGGCGAAGGCCGATTATGTCCTTTGCACGAATGTCGATCTCCTCTTCTCCGATCAACTTTGTGAAGTCCTGGCTGGGGGGTCCTTCGACCCGCATGCCTTTTACCGGGCAAACCGGGTGGACGTGCCCGACGCCCTGGACGCGAACCTGGACGTGCCGGCACAACTCGACTTCTGTGCCCGGAACGTCCTGCGGAGATTGGGTTTCAAGGGCGGGCCGGTGCGATCAGCCTCCCTGCCGCCCGATCCGCGATTTCCACGCATCTTGGCCCCACCGAAGGACCCGAACTGGCGCTACGTGTTGTATCTCCGCGTCATAGACCTCGCGATGGCTGGGGCAGCGTGGGCAAGCGGCGTCTTTGATCGCGCCATCCCCAAAGCGCAGCGGGCGGTAGAACGAGGGGTGCACAGGGCCGCCGCAGGGGCGCTAAAGGGGGTGCGCGCGGCGAATTCGGTTTTCGAACGCGCCGTGGATGTGGCGCTCGGAGCCAGGCATCGGAACCCCCCGGAGCCGCTGGAGCCGGTGCCAGTCCCCCCGCCAAAGAGCAAGGAGTTGATCGCTTACGATGCCCTTGACAGGGAGGCCTGCGGCGATTTCATGTTGATGTCGAAGCACGCCTGGCTGGACATTCAGGGTCATGTCGAGCTCGACCTCGATGCCGGCCATCTGGATTCGCTGGCCCTGTGCGCGGCGGCGGCTCTTGGTTACAAGCAGGTGGTCCTCCCCGCAGAGGCCTGCACCTACCACATGGAGCACCCTCTGGGTTGGTCGAGTCTGAGCGGGGTCGCACGGATGCGCCACGTCGCACGGCGTCCCGGCCTCGACTTCCAGACGTTCTTCGATGCCGCGCTCGAACTTCTCCGCACCGGCGGACGACTCGATCTGAATCCGCCCGATTGGGGCCTTTGGGGACAGAAGCTCGAGGAGCACGCACTATGACGATGAGCGGCGAACCCGTCGGTGTCGTGGGCCTCGGCAAGGTTGGACTGTGCGTCGCGCTGACGTTGGAACGGGCCGGGCGAAAGGTCGTGGGCGTCGAGGCGGCGACGGCGCGCGCTCAGGCCATTGCCGCGCGCACCCTTGTGTCGGAGGAGCCTCAGGTGTCGGCTCGGCTCGCCGAGGCGCGGGGCATCGAGATCGCTCCGGATATCGCGAGCATGGTGGGGGCAGGCTGCCGCCTGGTGCTCGTGGTCGTGGCCACCCCGTCGCTCGAGGACGGCGGCTACGACCATTCGCAGATCGATGCGATCGTGGCCGCCCTGGTCAACCTTGGTCCCAACAAGCTGCCCGGCGATCTGGTCATAGTCTCGACCGTGATGCCTGGATACTGCGACCAGGTCGCCGCACGCCTGTCTTCGTCGAACTGGGGCGTGACCTACAACCCTGCCTTCATAGCCCTCGGATCGGTGATCGCCAACCTCGAGTCGCCCGAGGTCTTTCTGGTTGGCGCCAGTGAGCGGGAAGCCGCTTTGAGGGTGAGCGCTCTGTGGCGGAGCGCGTGGCGATCTGAACCCAGGATCCAACACCTGACCCGCATCGAGGCCGAACTCACCAAGATCGCCATCAACTCTTTTCTGACCCTCAAGGTCGCCTTTGCGAATGCGGTGGGCGACCTGGCGATGCGGATGGGAGGCGCGCCGGAAGCGGTGCTCGGCGCGATCGGCGCCGATAGCCGCGTGGGTTCTCGATGCCTCGGCTACGGGTACGGCTACGGCGGACCCTGCCTGCCGCGAGACAACCGGGCTCTCGACCGCGCCGCGCGCGACCACGGCGATGCGTTTCTGATCGGCCGCGCGGCCGACGCGGCCAACGCCGCGCACCTTGACTTTCAGGTCGCGCGGGCGCTCGCCAACCCTGGGGAAACGCCGGTCCGGATCGATCCTGCGACGTACAAGCCCGGCACGGACAGCGTCGAGGAGTCGCAGCCGCTGGCGCTCGCCCTCCGTCTGGCGCGGGAAGGCAGGCACGTCACGGTGCGGGATCGCGCCAGCGTGATCCGGCTGCTCCAGGCGACCTATGGGGACCTCCTTCGCTACGAGGTCAACGAGGAAGCGTGATCGAGCCTCGCCATAACGGCTCGGCGATGCCCGCCGTTGTGGTCGTGGCCTACGATCGACCCGGATGTCTCGAGCGACTGCTGCTCTCCCTGGAAAGGGCGCACTATCCGGAAGGGCCGGTTCCCCTCATCATCAGCGTGGATGGCGCGCGAACGAGCACGCTGCGCGTGGCGAATGAGTTCCAGTTCACCCACGGACCGAAGACGATCATTCCTCGCGAGACCCGCATGGGCCTCGTCGCCCATGTGATGGCCTGCGGTGATCTCGCCGAAACATACGGGTCGGTGGTCGTTCTCGAGGACGATCTCCTGGTCTCTCCCCACTTCTACCCATGGGCGACCAAGGCCCTGAACTTCTACGCCGGCGACCCTGCGGTCGGGGGGATCTCGCTCTACCGCTATGCGGTCTCCGAGAGCACGCCCGCGCCCTTCGAGCCGCTCGACGACGGCTCCGACGTTCACTTCATCCAGTTCGCGTCCTCATGGGGCCAGGCCTGGACATCGGAGCAGTGGAGGGGGTTTCGGGAGTGGGACACCGCCCACACGACGGAAGAAAAGGAAGCCCTCCTTCCCGGCTTCGTGCAGCGCTGGACGGGGCCGGGCTGGAAGCGCCGGTTCATCGCGTACCTGATTGCGAACGACCGCTATTTCGTCTTTCCGCCCCTCTCCCTCAGCACGAACTTCGGAGATCCCGGCACCAACTCGGTGACGCCCGGTCTCTACCAGGTGAGCCTGGAGCGCCGCCCTCGCGACTATCGCTTCGCGCGCCCTTCGGAATCGCGAGCGGTCTACGACGCCTATTTCGAAATCACTCCGCCGTGCCTCGAGACGTGGACGGATGCCCTGCGCGGCTACTCCTACGACGTCGATCTCTACGGCATGAAGAGCCTCAACCACCTGCGCTCCGAGCATGTGATCACGACGCGCGCCGGCGATGCCGTCAAGACTTTCGGACTGTCGATGACGCCGAACGTCGCCAACCTGATCGAGGGCGTGGCGGGAACGGAGATCCGCCTGATCGCACGCAAAAACGTCGACCCGGCCGAGACCAAGGCAGGGCTGCATCACTCCCGGCTGGCCTCGGTGGCGAACGTTGTCTTCCCCCGGACTGGCGCGCCGGAAACGGAGGCGATGCGACCGTACCTGTCCCTTTTGACCGTGGAGGCCCAAGCCGGTGAGGGGAGCAGGATCAGGCGCTCAGTCAATGCGCAGCGGCATCCGCGCCGGGAGCGGATGGAGAGCGTCGAGCATGTGGTCATCGGCCGGGGCTTTGAGCCCGGCCCGGAGAGCTACCACGAGTGGGAGGGGCCTTCTCTGTCGGTGAGGAGGGGGTCGGGAGAGCTTTCGGGCGAGGAGTTGATTCTCTGGGGGTTCTCTTTGACCAGGGGTGAAGTCATGGGCTGCCTGCCGCCAGGCGTGGTGTTGACCCCCGGTGCGCTGTTTCAGGTCGAGAGTATCTTCCGCGCGTTCCCCTCCATCTCCTGGCTGGCCAGCCAGCAAGGTCTCTCCCAATCATTGCGTCAGGCTTCATCGAGAGACATTCCGGTCGCGGCAACCGCTCGACATCCTCATCTCGAACTGGACTGGGCCGGCGTGTTCTGGCGTCGGTCGCTGTGGACCCAGGCGACGGCGGGCCGAAACCCGGTTCGTGACCGTTCACAGCTCTGGGCAAGGATGGCCGAGGAGGGAACGCTACAGGTCGCCATCCACGACTTCGTCTCTGCGGACGCAGAGTCGCTGCCCGCCGACGCCGTGCCACGACCGCCATCGAAGTTGCGGGCGGGGCTGAGACGATGGTTGACAAGGGCGACCGAGCCCTTTTTTCTGCACGATGCGAGCGGTCTGAGGCTCCTCCACACGGCGACCCACCTCGCTCCCTATATCGCCCTCTGGGATTCGGCGACGGGCCGATTCAACCTCTGGCACTACCCTCCAGAGGACTCCTCACTCTGATTCGGCAACGACTTTCACGTCGGAGGGTTCGCGGCGTGGCCAGAGGTCCGGCGAAAGGAGGATGTGTATCAGCAAGAGCAGTAGGAATGACGCGTCGCGGAAGACGGCGGCGGTGACCGCGAGCAGCGGGAGCCAGCGAAGGTAGAAGGGATCGAGATAGGCGTAGAGCGCTCCGCGCAGGTCAGTCGAGTTCCGGGGCGCCTCGGACCGCTGTCGTCTCACCAGCAACGCGTGAAGCAGGAAGGCCGGGAGGGTCAAGGGAATCCACAGGGTGATCACGGCCACGAAGGCGGTGAAGCCGAAGAGTTCGAGGGGAACGATCAATCGGCGCAGGAAGCGCTCGGCCGTGATGGGACCGACGCGGACAACCCAGGTGCGCAGGCTCCCACGCCGGTCGTGGTCATGATCCTGGATCTGGTGGAGAACGATGTTGCGAACGCCCAGCGCGAACTGCCACGCCGCGAGAGCACCGAGGAGATGCCAGCGCGGATCGGAGCCGGTCCGAGACATCGCAAGGTAGGTGAGGGTTGCGAGGAGGGTGGGGATCGCATGGGCATAGAGCGCGTCGGCGATGACGCCGGCCGCTCCCCGTTCCTTGAGCCGCAGAGGTGGAAGCGCATAGGCCGCGACGAGCATGAACTCGACGCAGAGCAGAGTCGCGGAAGTCGGGGTGACCGGGAACACGAGGCCCCAGGGCGCGAGGGCGACCAGAAGCAGCGCGAGCGAGAGCGCCGCCATCGGGAATGCGCCGAGGCGCGCGGCGGCGTTGGGCTTTCCCGCCATCGAGTCGGGCGCCTGGTCTGAGAAGTCGTTGCTCAAGTAGGCGAGCCCGGCAATGCCCACGATGGTCGAGAGCGAGGCGGCGAGAGTCAGGAGAGCGCGCCCGAGTTCGAAGGCGCCCTGAGCGGCCTGAAGGTAGAGGAGGGTGAGAAGAAACGGGAGCTTGTATCGCCAGGGCTTCTCCAGCCGCAGGTCCCTCCACAGAAACCGCGAGGCTCTCCCCATGTGCCCGTAGGCCCGCGTGGACGAAGTAATCTCCGCTACCCCCATGCCCGCGATGCTAGCGCCCCCCGTTCGCGTATCCGCCGCACAGTCCACCCGGGTGAGAGAAGCTCTGAAGTCCGAGCCCCTGAGCCTCATCCTTCGCGAAGCCCTGCAGGACCTGCGACGTTCCGAGTCCGCCATCCGAGCCCTGGCCTGGCGCGATGTCTCCGCGGAGCTGCGAGGCTCATCCTTGTGGTGGCTCGGTGGAGTCGTCTCGGTGATCACTCTCACCATGTTCGCCACCGCGATGCGGAATGCGGGAGTGCTCACGGTGTCTCACGCGAGCCTCCCCTACCCGGTCTTCGTGCTGCTCGGGGCGGTGGCGTGGACCGGGTTTCTTGATTCCCTGCAGTCGCCGGTTCGTGCGTTGCGGGCGGAAGCGGCCTTCCTGGTCGGAACCACATCCGCAGCCGAGACGGTTCTTGTAGCGGGCCTCGCTCCGGTCTTGCTCCGCCTTGCCGCGAAAGGGATCGTGCTGGTTCTCGTCATGGCCTGGTTCCAGGTGGTCCCCGCGCCGACCGTGATCTTCGCCTGGCTGCCCCTCGCCCTGGCCGTGGCCGTGGGCTTCGCGCTTGGTCTTTTTCTGGCTCCCCTGAGCTTGCTGTTCCGTGGCCTTCCCACCCTCATCGACTCCCTTTCCGTGGTCTTGTTCCTCCTCACGCCGGTCTGCTTCCTTCCTCCGGATGGAATGATCGGGCGGTTGATGAGCCTCAATCCCCTGTCCCCCCTGATTACGGGGTTTCGCGAACTGATCACCTCGGGGCTTCCAACGCACGGCGCCGCCCTGGCCGCGGCCGCCGTCGCCACCGTAGGTCTCTTGTTCGCAGGAATCGTCTTCTCGCGCGTGGCGTTACCCGTGGTGCTGGAGCATGCGCGTGGGTGAGGCGCAGGCTATGGTCCGCGCCGAGGGCGTGGGCAAGAAGTTCTGCGCCGACGGACGTCTGGCCCGGCAACACGCGTGGACAGACCTGAAGGCGCGCCTGCGCGGGCGACTGCATTCCGACGTCTCGCTGCGGGAAGGTGAGTTCTGGGCTTTCAAGGACGCGACCTTCTCGCTGCAGCCGGGGCAGAGCCTGGCCCTGCTGGGCCTCAACGGCGCGGGCAAATCCACGTTGCTGAAACTTCTGGCGGGACGCCTTCTCCCAAGCATGGGTCGTATTGAAACGTGCGGGTCCGTGGCGAGTCTGACCGCCGCAGGACTCAGCTTCCGGCCCAACCTGACCGGGCGGGAGAACGTCTACCTGTCCGCCGCGGCCTACGGTCAATCCCGCACCAGGGTGGAACAGTCGATCGACGAAATCCTCGACTTCGCAGACATTGGCCGTTTCGTCGACAGCCCGCTCGGCACCTACAGCAGCGGCATGACGGCGCGGCTGGCCTTCGCCATCACGGCGGTGCTCGAGCCCGAAGTCCTTCTCGTCGACGAGGCGCTGACGGTCGGAGATCTGGCATTCCAGCGGAAGTGCCTGGCGCATACACAGTCGTTCCTCGGGCGGGGGGGCATCCTGGTGCTCGTCACCCACGATCCCCACCTCGCCGGCTCGATCTGCCAGTCGAGCCTTCTGATCCATGAGGGTCGCGCCCGCCTCCAGCCCGTCGTGGAGGGGATTCATTCCTACATGGAGATACTCCACGACATCGAGAAGAAGCAGAGAAGGGTCGAGGGGGGGAAGTCTCCGGAGCCTCGGAGCGCGCCGCCGGACCGGCCTGATCGACTCGCCGCCGTTCTCGACGTGGGAGTCCGCACGCAGGAGGACTGCGTCAGAAGCGGTCGGCCCGCGGAGTTCTTCATGCGCGTCTGGTCTCTCGAACCCAGGGAAGCGAGCTTCGGAATCATCGTCGAGACGGAGGATGGGAATCGCGTGGTGACCGGGCTAGGAAACCCGCCGGGCGAACCATCCGTGAGACTGCCCGCCGGAGAGAGCGAGATCCACGCCACCGTTCCGTACCTTCCGCTGGCGCCCGGTCATTTCACGCTTCGAGGTTTCCTGCTCGATCCCGCAACCGGAGTGCCTTACGACAAGGAGGCGGTCGGATACGTTAGGGTGGAGGGTGATGGATCCCTTCGTAGCGGCCGTCACCTTCGCATCAGGCAATTGGCGGTGATGCCGGAGCCTCTCTGGGACGTAACGCCTAGCTCCGCCCAACCGTGAACCTGGCCCCAACGATGAAGCCGCCGAGGGAGGGGGAGGGATCCGGTCGCCTGTGCCTGACCGCCGCCGATCTGGACGCCCTGAATAGTCACCGCACCGGGCTGGAGGGGCAGGCGGTTTGCCATGCTCCCGTGCGAAGTCTCTTTTTCGGACTTCGCGGAAAGGTCTACACGTGTTGCTTCAACAAGACCCACGCCGCGGGCAGCTATCCAGCCCAGTCGATTCGTGAGATCTGGGAAGGCGTGGCTATAAGGGCGCAGCGCGGCGCCCTTGAGAATCGAGATCTCTCCTTCGGTTGCGCGGGCTGCTATTCGATCATCAAAGGACGGAACATCAGCGCCTTGCCTCTGCGAGCGTACGACGGCCTGGCCCCTGACAACCATGGGATGCCGGCCCGCATGGAGTTCGAGCTGTTTAACACCTGCAACCTCGAGTGCATTATGTGTCGAGGTGAGTTCTCGTCGGCGATTCGTGCGAACAGGGAAAAGCGGCCTCCCATCCCAGCGCCCTACGACAGCGCTTTCTTCGAGCAGCTGGAGGAGTTCATCCCCACCTTGAAGAGCTGCCGCTTCCTGGGCGGAGAGCCTTTCTTGATTCCTGCCTACGTCGCGTTGTGGGAGCGTATGGCTTTCCTCAATCCAAGCCTCGCGATCTTCATTCAGACAAACGCCACGGTCCTCAATCAACGGACCATGGACATCCTGCGGGGAGGCAGGTTCCATATCAGCGTGTCGCTCGACTCCGTCCACCAGGAAGGCTACGAGGCGATTCGCAAGAACGCCCGATTCGATCGCGTGATGGAGAACGTCGGCTGGCTTAGTGAATACACGCGTGGATCCGGCACAACGTTCGGGATCTCCTGCTGTCCCATGCCGCAGAACTGGCGTGAGTTGCCGGATGTGGTGCTATTCGCAAACGAGTCGGGCGCGTCCTTGCATTTCACCACGGTGGAAGCGCCGACCGAGTGCAGTCTGCAGGCCCTCCCCGCTGCCGAGATCATGCGAATCAGGGAGTCGCTCTCGGCGTTCCGGCCGCCGGCAGACAATGCCGTGGAGGCGCGCAACCGGCAGGCCTTCCTCGACCTGCTGGCGCAGATCGAAGCCTGGGAGACGGCGGCGCGGTGGAAGGCCGCGAACGGGATCGCCGGGCCGCCCGCGGACCTGGGCGCGTTTCTCGCGCAGATCGAGCGGGTCGCCCGGAGCACGTCATCCGTGGAAGCGACAGGAAAGATGATGACGGAGATCGAGGGGAC
>Ga0075163_10004209_pt1 | contig 19309 bp, 14 predicted proteins | sample JI1023141ADNA_FD_71478 | JGI IMG/M metagenome (GOLD analysis project Ga0075163, IMG submission 71478) | Wastewater effluent complex algal communities from Wisconsin, to seasonally profile nutrient transformation and Carbon sequestration -... | ecosystem: Engineered > WWTP > Effluent > Algae...
GCACCAAGAGGGGCCGAGAGCATGGAACAGATGTTTTCACTCAACGGTCGTATTGCATTTGTTACCGGTGCTTCCCGTGGCTTGGGCTTTGCCATGGCCAAGGCGTTGAAGGGCGCAGGTGCCACGGTGATCATTAATGCGCGAAACGAAACCGAACTAAATGCCGCAGCAGACAAGATCGGTTGCGAAGCCATGCCCTTTGATGTGACAGATGCCGCAACTGCGCGTGGCAAACTGGAAGCCATCGTGCAACGCCACGGCAAGCTTGATATTCTGGTCAACAATGCCGGCATTCAACATCGAAAGCCTTTGGTCGAATGGGCCGATGAAGATTTTGACAGGGTCATCTCTGTCAACCTCACGTCATGCTTCCGGCTCTCGCGTGATGCGGCGAGGCTCATGCTGCCCAACAAATTTGGCCGCATTATTAATACGGGATCAGTTGCCGCCATCCTGGCGCGTCCAACCATCCATGCCTACACGGCCGCCAAGGCGGGTCTGCATGGTCTCACGCGCTCCATGGCGGCGGAACTTGGACGGCAAGGCATTACCATCAATGCAATAGCGCCAGGCTATTTCGCGACTGAGCTGAACACAGCCCTGCTGAATGACGAAAAATTCACGGCATGGGTTGAGGCCCGCACACCCGCAGGCCGTTGGGCAAAGCCTGCGGAACTCGGTGGCGCAGTTGTGTTCTTGGCGTCCGACGCCGCAGCTTACGTCAACGGTCACGTCCTGGCTGTGGATGGCGGGCTTTCAACTTCGTTGTAGGTACTTCGACGTTTCACTCAAGCTTCACGCCGCTTTGTTTGTTCAGCCAGAGCGTGATCAAGTTGCGTCTGCGTCCAAGTCTCGGCGACTGCTTTGTGCAAGAGTGCCTGCTGGCTTGGAGGTGCCATGCCGCCAAGGGGTGGATCCTTGTCAAGGTTGGTCGGGAACGGATAACCATCTGCTGTGGCTGCGATAACGGCTTGTAACGCGTCTGCGCGGAGATTTACTAGATGCGGAAAAGCCGCACGGCTCATGGCTGTGCGATCTAGACTTTCCATGTGCTTGGCGAAGGGCGAGGCTACCTGGAGCAGGTTGACCATGCGTGCGATATCAGCCGAGCGGTTCTCACCAGCAGCGTGGAAAAGGGCAGGGCTGAAGAAAATTGCATCGCCCTTTTCAAGCGGCAATTGCACATAGTGCGCTTCAAAGTATTCGCGGAAAGTCGGCAGGAGTGCTGCCATGTAACCATGAGCGAAACGCTGTGAATGCGGGAGCAACTTGGTGGGGCCGCTTTCTATGGGCGCATCGCAGTGGGCCACGCCACCTTGCAGGATTAGCATGGGGCTGAAACGGTGGATGTGCAGCGGGTAGTCCGCCATTTGCTCGGCCTTCATGAAGCCAAGATGGTAGTCAAGGTGTGGCTGTTGTGCCTTGCCACCCGGCCGCACCTGATTGACCTGGGTTGCCATCTGATAGCCGGGTCCAAGCCAGCTGCGGCAGGCAAGATCAATCACCGGATTTGCCATATACCGTGTATAGATGGCGGGAGCCTTCAAACAGAGTTTCTGCAGCGAATTCCATATCCGGTCATTGGCACCAGCCTTTGCGAAATGGTCGCCTGCAGCCACTCCGGCAGCACGCTCTTCGGCAATAATCTCGCGGAATATCTCCGATGCATCATCAATCGCGGCCAGGTCCGCAAACGCACGCTTGATGACGAACACGCCAGCGCCGTTGAGCAATATATTGGCCCATTCCCGGCCCATATCTATGTCGACTGCTGCGCCATCATAAATGGGAATGTTCTTGATGATGTCAATTGCCGTAGGACAGTCCTTGCGGGCCGTCGTGGTTTCGACGTCACGCATGAAGGCTTCGAGGTCAATGTCCTTGGCCCAGACTGGATCGGTTGCTTGGTTGTACATCGGCTGTCTCCTTCACAATGGCCCGGAAAGGCCACGCATTCTTGAGTGCGAATTCAAACCAGCGTCATGGGTCCGGATGGTGCTGGCATGACCCCTGGCACGGCACCCCAGACGGACTGGTCAAAATTGACGATGGCACCTGTCATCATGCCAGAGTCAGCTGATACAAGAAAATTGACCGCGCGGGCCGCCTCGTCTGGATCAATCAACCTACCGAAGGGAAGCTTGCTGGCTGCTTCACGTTCCCAATCTGCACTTCCATGGGCTTCCATCTGGATTTCACGCTCATGGTCAGACGCCATCCAGCCCACGTTCAACAGATTGACGCGGATCCGATTTCCCATGACGGAGAAGGCGGTGTTTGCAGTCAATGTCGACAGCGCAGCTTTTGATGCGCAATAGGCATTGATAAAGGGCTGACCAGCAAGTGCTGATATTGAGCCGATGCTGCAAATTGTCCCTTCGATGTTGTTTCGAATCATCGACTTTATGGCAGCCTGCATCAGGAAATAGGGACCTCGGACATTCGAGTTGAACAACTCATCGAACACTTCGGGTGTGGTGCTCAGGATTGTGCCACGGGCAGTAGATGCGCCAGCGATGACGAGTGTATCAATGCGACCAAATTCCTTCTCGCAGGCCGCGATTGCAGCAAAGCACTCTTCCGTCTTGGTGAAGTCGGCCTTGCAGAAAATGGCTTTCGAACCATAGGTTTTCAGCAGCCCTTCAACGACTGCAGTCCCTTTGGCCGGGCTGCGCCCGGTTATGACGATGCCAGCCGCACCAGCTGCTGCCAGACGTCTTGCGATGGCAGCGCCCAGCCCCTGGGTTGCGCCTGCAACCAGACAGATCTTTCCATCCATGCGGTTCATTGCACCACCTCGTATCCCGCCGCCGTCATGACGCGCATCAGTTCCTTGTGACCCTTGATCGCCATTTCAAGCGGGGGCGAAACTTTGGGGTCCTGCTCGGCTTCCACCACAAACCAGCCTTCATAGCCATGTTTGGCGCATGCCTTGACAATGGCCTCAAAATCCAGCGAACCATCACCCGGCACAGTAAAGGCGCCTTTGACAACAGCATCAAGGAAGGACACCCTGCTGCGATCGAGCGCATCGACCACCTGTCGGCGGATATCCTTGGTGTGCACATGGGTGATGCGTTTGTGATGCTTGTCCAATACGCGGAGCACGTCGCCACCCGCAAAGGCCATATGACCGGCATCAAACAGCAGGGGCACCGTTGAGTGTTTCATCAACAGGTCAAGTTCCGCTTCAGTTTCGATGGCTGCTGCCATATGATGGTGATAGCTGATTGGCATTCCTTGTTTCGCGCACCACTCCGCGAAGTCGCTGATCTTGCGACCGTAAGCGGCAATTTCGGCTTCGTTCAGTTTTGGTTTGGTGGCAAGTGGTGCCGACTTGATGCCTTGTACCGAGCGCGCCGTCTCACCGTAAACGATACATGGTGCCTTGGCCGTCTTGAAGAACTCAAGCTGCTGTGCGACGCGTTCCTTTTCAATCTCTATCGAACCATCAAGCAGCAAACCAGAAAACCAGCCACCGCAGACGGAAATGCCGAATTTCTTGAGAATGGGGCCAAGTTCATTCATGTCCATGGGAAAGCGGCGGCCCGTTTCCATGCCGGTGAAACCTGCCACCGAGGCCTGCCGGAGGCATTCCTCAAGGCTGACATCATCCGAGAGTTCGGCCAGATCATCATTCCACCATGCGATAGGGGCAATGCCGAGTTTTGCTTTCATGTTTGTGGTCCTCAAGTGTGAAACGCATTTAATATTGACAAATGATTGTCATGGCAACGATAATTGCGAAAAACCACGAGGAGATTTCTGTGACGATCGCATTTGCCATGAACCGAACTTGCGCTCCACACTTGCCGCTGCCTGCGTTTTTGCAGTTGGTGACGGATGCTGGCGTCGGTGCCATCGAGATCCGCAACGATATTGAGGGTCAGGAGTTTCTGGACGGCACGGAGCCCGCTCGGATTCTTGATGTTTTGCAATCTGCCAATATCAAGATCGCATCAGTCAACGCCCTGCAGCGTTTTAATGAATGGTCTCCACAACGGGAAGCAGAAGCAAAATCTCTGATGGGACTTGCAGCGAAACTGGGGGCCCCCGGCGTGGTGCTGTGCCCGGTTCACAATGCCGATCATGGTTGGTCAGAAGCAGAAGCCGAAAACAACCTGCGCAATGGCTTGAAGCAACTTCGGCCCATTCTGATTGACCTCGGTGTAAAGGGCTATGTCGAGCCACTGGGCATGGCAGGTTCCACCATGAAAAAGCAAAGCAGGGCAGTGGCTGCCATTACCGACATAGATGGCTGGGATGCCTACGAACTTTGCTTTGATACTTTCCAGTTTTTTCGCAGTGGTGACAGCGAGCTGTTTGCCAGCCGAATTGGCCTAGCGCACATATCAGGTATTACGCGATCTGACTTGATGCCCGAACAACTCAGCGAACCAGACCGGGTGCTCGTAGAGGATGTGGACCGGGTAGACAACATTGGTCAACTTCGCGCCTTGATTGCTGGCGGTTACAAGGGCTTCGTGTCGATGGAGCCCTTCAATGTCGATGTACAGCGATCAGGGCAGCTTTCTGAGCAATTGAAGGCGAGTTTTACGCGTGTGACTGACGCGCTTCGATAGCGATCGCTTGTTCGCGTCCGTAGACTTCCTCATCAACGCAACAATTAGTACTGCGTCGTATTGACATAAGCAATATAAATTGCGAAAGTTTCTTGCGAGACCGCTTGCCACGACTTCCTGGGGCTGGAGGTCTCGCGATAAAAAGTTTGGGGGACTTGGACGTTCATACCCAAACTCCTGCGAAGAAGGCCGCGCCAACTCCGGATTGAGCGTGGCCTTACTTTGCGGACTTGGCAATTCTGCCGTAGTCAAACGACCAACCAGTTGACAGGCAAGTATAATTGCGTAATACGAAAAATAGCAATACACGTTGGTTTGTCTTAAGTTGACGCTGCGTGACTGCGGGCCTTCGGTCGTTTCCCACATCGAAGAACGCCAATTGGAGTGACTACGCACTGATTGGCGAAGTGGAGAGCGATGTGGCTGGACTAACGAAAAGCAACCGACTACCTCATGGGAGAAACCGAAATGAAGAAAGTCATTCTTGCAGCAGTGACCAGTGCACTGCTCTCGACGTCATTGGCAACTGCTGTCTTGGCCAAGGACAAGATCATTGCCGTGTCTTGGGGCACCAAGCAGGAAGAGCGCTGGAAGACCGACGAAGCCGCCATCGTTGCCGCCATTGAAGCAGCCGGCAACAAGTACATTTTCGCCGACGCTCAACAGTCAGCCGAAAAGCAACTGGCCGATGTCGACTCCCTGATCACGCAAGGCGCGAATGCCATCTTGATTTTCGCTCAGGACGGTGAATCGATTAAGCCTGCTCTGGCAAAAGCCACCGCTGAAGGCATTCCTGTGATTGCCTATGACCGCCAAATTGAAGACCCAAACCTGCTCTATATCACCTTCGACAACGTGGGTGTTGGCCGCCTCATGGGCAAGACTATGGTTGAAAAGGGTCGTGCAGACGGCCAGTTTGCTATCATCAAGGGGGATCCTGGTGATCCAAACGCAACCTTCCTGCTCAATGGCATGATGGAATCGTTGAAGCCACTGATTGATAGCGGCAAAATCACCGTCGCTTGCGAAACATTCACGGACAACTGGAAGCCAGACAATGCCCAGAAGAACATGGAGCAGTGCCTGACCAAGACCGGTAACAAGATCGACGCGGTGATGTCTGAAAATGACGGCATGGCTTCGGGCGTTGTTGCAGCGCTTACAGCACAAGGCATGCAGGGCATTCCTGTCACCGGCCAAGATGGCGACTTGGCTGCCTTGAACCGGGTTGCCCTCGGCACCCAGCTCGTCTCAGTTTGGAAGGACAGCCGCGTGCTCGGCAAGGTCGCTGGCGAAGCCGCCAATATGCTGGCTGAAGGCAAGACCATTACCGACGTTGCCCAGGGTGCAACATTCGCTGATGGAGCCAACAAGGTGAAGATGTCTGCCATCCTCATCCCGCCGGTCGCCGTCACAACCGAGAACCTCAATGCCGTGATTGATGCGGGCTGGATTACCAAGGAAAAGGCGTGCGCGGGTGCCGATGCCGCCAAGGTTCCGGCTTGCAAATAGAACTGGTGACTTTAGATTAGCATGAACGTGGCGCCGTCATCCAAAATGACGGCGCTGCTCTAACTCAAGAATGACAATCTGACTGCGGCAGCTCACGTTTGATCAAGCCAGCAGCGAAATGGGGAGAGACGTCGTGTCGACGGCAGAAAATCCACGGGACGCCATGCTGGTTAGCAATGAGGGCGTGATGAAGAGCTTCTTGCGTGCGACCGAAATCGACAGTCGCGTTGTCGGCATGGTCATTGCCCTGATGTTCATCTGGATCGGCTTCCATCTAGCTGGACCCTTTTTTACAGGTCAGGCGCTTTTCCTGACCCCGCGCAATCTTTGGAACTTGTTGACGCAGACCGCCTCGATATCCGTCATGGCGTCCGGTATGGTTCTCATTATTGTCATGCGGCACATAGATCTGTCGGTAGGATCGGTGCTTGGTTTCATCGCGGTGGTCATGGCTTGGTTGCAGGTTTATGGTCTGCCACAGTTCTTTGAATTTGGCAGCCCCTGGATTTGGGTGATCGCCACGTTGATCGGTTTGGCATTTGGTGCCATCATTGGTGCCGTGCACGGCACCATCATCGCATACTCCGGCATTCCTTCTTTCATTGTTACCTTGGGTGGCTTGTTGTTCTGGCGTGGCGCCGCCTTTAAGGTCGCATCGGGTGAGACTATTGCACCCATGGACCCGGTCTATTCGTTGATAGGCGGTGGTCCACACGGCTCTATTGGTTCTTTCTGGAGCTGGGTGGTCGGTGCCGTTGCATGTGCCGGAATCATCTGGGGCATTTATTCCGCCCGCACCCAACGCCATCGCTTCAAGTTCCCACTCCGCCCTGTTTGGGCCGAGTTGACTGTTGCGGTCATTCTCTGCGGTGTCGTCTTGGCGACAGTGCTTCTGGTCAACGTCTATTACTGGCCGAAGGGCATTATCACGCAATATGCAGCAGCCAACAACATCACGGTGCCACCTGAAGGCTTGTTCATTGCCCACGGCTTTGCAATTCCGGTGCTGATCGCCTTGGCGGTTGGCCTTATCATGACCTTCGCAGCTACCCGCACAACATTGGGTCGTTACATCTATGCGATCGGCGGCAATCCTGAGGCTGCAGAACTTGCCGGTATCAACACCAAGAAGATCACCATTGCAACGTTCACCATCATGGGTGTTCTGTGCGCGATCTCGGCTATCATCGCCACGGCGCGCCTCAACGCCGCTGCCATCGCGCTTGGCACGACTGACGAACTCTATGTCATTGCCGCTGCAGTGATTGGTGGCACATCGTTGTCAGGCGGTACGGGTACCATCTTTGGCGCGTTTTTCGGAGCTTTGATCATGCAGTCCATTCAAACTGGTATGACACTGCTCGGCTTTGATACGCCAGTGCTTAACATGACACTTGGCCTGGTGTTGGGCTTTGCAGTCTGGCTTGACCACATTTACCGTAAGAGGGCGAAATGAGTGCGACCAGAGTTAAAAAGTTTGTCAAGACCGCAAAGAACGCGGCCGCCGCGAAGCAACGGGTTAAGGTAATAGAAACCCACGAGTCTCCGGCGGTGGTCAGAGGTGCCGAGCCGCACTCAAACCTGAAGGAACGTGGCACGCCATTGATCGAGATGCGTGACGTCTCGATTGCGTTCGGCGGTATTAAGGCTGTCGATCATGCCTCAATTGATTTGTATCCGGGCGAAGTCGTCGGCTTGCTCGGCCACAATGGTGCCGGCAAGTCCACGCTTATTAAGGTTCTATCGGGTGCCTACAAGCGTGACGCGGGAAAGATATTGGTCAATGGCGCCGAGGTTGTCATCAACAATCCTCGAGACGCAAAGGCGCAAGGCATTGAAACGATTTACCAGACCCTTGCCTTAGCTGACAATATTGACGCCGCTGCAAACCTCTATCTTGGTCGCGAACTGAAGACTGCTATTGGCACTCTGGATGACGTGGCCATGGAAGACCAGTGCCGCCGGGTCATGCTTCGCCTCAACCCCAATTTCCGTCGCTTCAAGGAACCGGTGACAAAACTCTCGGGCGGCCAGCGTCAGTCCGTTGCCATCGCGCGCGCCATCCACTTCAATGCCCGAATCCTGATCATGGATGAGCCGACAGCAGCTTTGGGTCCACAAGAAACCGCACAGGTAGGGGAACTCATCAAGCAGCTTAAAGCTGAAGGCATCGGTATCTTCCTGATCAGTCACGATTTGCACGACGTCTTCGATCTCGCTGATCGCCTTGTTGTGATGAAAAATGGCAAGGTTGTGGGAACCGCCTCCACCAAGGATGTCAGCCATGATGATGTGCTGGGAATGATCATTGCTGGCAAATGCCCGAAAGGGGCAATACCAGGTCCGGGAGCCATGAGAGAAGCCGCATAACGGCTTCCTACTCACATCACAGCGGCATTCACGACGAGTTTGCGGTCCAGCTTGCCATCAAAGGCATCGAGAATGTTTTGAGCAGCAGAGATTGACATCCGCATGGCACATTCCTCTGTTAAGCCCGCGTTGTGTGGGCTGATGGTGACGAAGGGGTTTGTCAATAGCGAATGATCGACTGATGGAGGTTCAGTTGTTAGGACATCCAGACCTGCTGCCCGGAGTTTGCGCTTCCGCAAGGCCGTATCCAGAGCAAGCTCATCGATCACACCGCCGCGCGCAGCATTCACAACGATTGCCGAAGGTTTCATCATGGCCAATTCGGTCGCCCCGATGATGGCCCCATTCTGACCGCCCGGCATGTGAACCGAAACGAAGTCTGCCGCGGCAAGATCAGACGTCAAACTTTCAGCCCGCAACACACCTGCCTCTGTCATTTGAACAGCCGAAACATAAGGATCATAGGCCCGGACGGTCATGCCGAAAGCCTTTGCAATGTCTGCTACGCGGCGGCCAATGCGACCAAAGCCGAGGACAAGCAAAGTCTTGCCGTCCAGTTCCGTTGAATCGAAGCGATTGCGCTCATTCCAGTTGCCAGTCGTCGACGCGACATGATGCGCCACGGTACGACGTGCCGCTGAAAGCATCAGCATCAATGTGTGTTCAGCGACGGCGCGCGAGTTCACATCACCCACAATAGCCAGAGGGATATTGCGTGCGTTCAGCGCCGACACATCAACAGCGTCAAATCCCACGCCATGACGCGATACGATTTTAAGTTTTGGTGCGGTTGCAATTTCCGCCGCCGTCATCGGTTGGGTGCGAATGAGAATGCCATCACAATTGTGCAGGAACGGACGATAGGCTTCTGTCGTGACCGCTTGCACGAAGTCCACGACAATGTCTGGCCGTTGTCGAAGCAACGCGATGCCCGCATCATGCACCTTTCCCGCAACCAGAACGCGGTAGAGATTAGTAGCCATTGGAAGATTTATCCATGTTTGCCGAACCGGTGGCGCCGATCAATTTGTGGGTGTTTGCAACACTCTGTTGTGCCGCGCCTGCAAGCAGACGCACATCATTGGAAATGGTAACTAGGTCAAAGCCCCAGCCTACGGCCTTGGCGGCATATTCTGGCGTGCCATTGTGCAGGCAGGCGCGAATGCCGGCGGCCTTGGCTTTTTGCAAAACCAGTTGAATGGCCTCGATCATCTCGGGTTCTTCGCGGTCAAAGCCTGTCGGGTATTTGCGACCCGCCAGACCAAGCGTCAGGTCAGCGGGTCCGATGTAAACACCATCAAGCCCTGGAGTTGTGACAATCTCATCCAGGTTTTTCATGGCTTCGGCGGTTTCGATCATGGCAAAGGCCAGCACTTCCGTGTCAGCGTGTTGGCCATAGTCTGCCCCTGCCGCAAACAACGCACGTGTCGGACCAAAGCTGCGCACTCCATGGGGCGGGTAGCGCATATAGGATAGGAGACGTTCGGCTTCTGCACGGTTGTTGATCATGGGGCAGATGATGCCGTAAGCCCCGGCGTCGAGCGCCTTCATAATGTCGCCCGGATCAAGCCAGGGCACACGGACCATCGGCACAACGCCGCTGGCGCGCATGGCCTGTAACATCCCTGTGGCACTGTCATAGCTGACAAAACCATGTTGGCAATCGATCGTAAGAGCATCATAGCCCTGTGCCGCCATGATCTCGGCCACGAAGGGCGAGGAGGTCGACAGCCAACCGTTGATGGCGGGTTTGCCTTCTGACCAGAGCTGTTTGAGTTTGTTTTTGATCATCGTCACACCGTCATTTGCGCGAGCTTGACGTTGAGATAGTCATGTATGCCGAAAGACCCACCCTCGCGACCCATGCCGGATGCTTTGATGCCACCGAAGGGGGCCTCAGCTGCGGCAAGGGCAAAGCTGTTGATACCCACCATGCCAGCTTCCAGACGTGCCACGGTTTCGCGCATGCGCTTTGCGCTGGTGGTGAAAGCATAGGCTGAAAGTCCAAGTTCGGTGGAATTGGCGCGGGCGTACACCTCTTCGTCGGTCTTGAAGGAGGTGATGGCCGCAATGGGGCCGAAGTTTTCTTCAGCGAGGGCCAGCGCGTCGTCGGGCAAGTCTGCAATCACCGTCGGGGCGTAGAAGAAACCCTTGTTCTTGTCCGACGGACGTTCACCGCCGGTGACGATGCTGCCTCCGCGCTTGCGGGCATCAGCGACGATGCCGTCAATGGCCGCCACGCGTTTGGCGTTGATCAGCGGCCCCATTTGCGTTGTGTCTTCGAGACCATGACCAAGCTTCAGCGCCTTGGCGCGGGCTGCGAAACCATCGACGAATTTGGCATAGAGCGAGTCATGCACGTAGAATCGGTCCCCGGTCACGCAGACCTGGCCCGCATTGGCGAATTTCACACCGACCACGATGTCGAGTGTGGCCTCAAGATTGGCATCGTCAAAGACGATGACGGGTGCATTACCACCTAGTTCCATTGTGGCGCGTTTGAAAGTTTGAGCCGCATCGCGCAGCATCTGCTGGCCAACGCCGGAAGATCCAGTGAGCGAAACCTTGCGGATGACGGGTGATTTCATCAGCACGTCATAGGTCGTGGAGGTCGGACCGACTACAAGGCTGGCGACACCGTTGGGAACGCCTGCCTGCAAAAGGCAATCCATCAACACAGCGGCAGTCCCCGGTGTTTCGCGCGATGGGCGGACAATCACGCTGCAACCCGCTGCAAGGGCAGGGGCCACCTTGCGAGCGATCAAGACGGCAGGAAAATTCCACGCCGTAAAGGCAGCCACCACGCCAACAGGTTCATGGTGCACTTCAATGCGGCCACCGGGTGCCCGGCTTTCGATGATCTGACCGGTGATGCGGCGGGCTTCCTCCGCATACCAGCGGAACTGGTCGATGGAGAGTTGCCATTCGCGACGCGACTGCGCCAAAGGCTTTCCTGCTTCAAGTGTGATTTGCCGTGCTGCTTCTTCGGTGCGTGTTGTCATCACATCAGCACATCTGTGCAGAATGTCGGCACGGGTCCATGCCGGCGTTTTGCGCCATTGCAGTTGCGCCGTATTGGCGGCATCAATAGCCTGTCCCGTATCTTCGGCTGAGGCTGCCGGAAACTGATTGAGCGTCTCTTCCGTCGCGGGGTCTACAGCTGTGATCGCGTCCGTTCCACTGCCCTTGCGCCATACGCCGGCGATGAGCTGTCCTGCCTTCAAGTCCATATGTGCGACCTTCCCATTTGCAATGCTGCGCTTGCGCACGACAAAATATGCAATTATTGTTGCGTTACATGTTATTCCGGAACGAGTGTTGTGTGTCAAGCCTCTTGGTCGCAATATGTGCATTTAGAAACAGTTGTGCTTGCACTCTGTGCAAAATTGCATAGGCCATGTTAAACGAGCCGGACATGACGGGTGAACAAATATGAAAACCAAAATAACAAAGAAAATCCAGAAAGCCAAAACGACTGCTGGGTCCTTTCCATCTGCAGTACCTTCTCACTATGAAGGTGCCATCAATCTGATCACGGCCAACTATGAAAAGCTCTCGGATGGTTACAAGCAGGTCGCCCGGTTTTTTACGCAGAACCCCAATGTGATTGCACTGGAGTCGATCAACTCCATCGCCGCCAAGACCAAGGTTCATCCCTCCACACTCGTGCGCTTTGCCCAGAACATGGGCTATTCTGGTTTCAAGGAATTGCAGGCCGTGTTTCAGACAAGGCTGGCAACGGCGGCGCCTGGGTTTCGCGAGCGGGTCAGTGTTCTGGATGCCGAAATCAGTCGCAATGCGGCCGATGGCAATGTTGGCTTTCTGCGCAACATGGTGGTTCGCGATATCGCTTCGCTGCAGGGCCTGCTCGAATCCGTTTCTGAGAAGGACCTCCAGAAAGCTGCTGAGCTGTGCGCCACTGCAAGCTGCATCTATGTGGCCGGTCAATTGCGATCAGAACCGATTGCTGATCTCATCCGCTATTTGATGACCATGCTGCAAAGGAAAGTCATCTTCATGGATGCGGCCGGTGGTCTGTCCCAGGAAATTGCCATGACGATGGGTAAGGGTGATATTCTTGTGGCAATCGCGTTCCGCCATTACGCCAAGGAAGTGGTGGCGATTGCAGAGCAAGCCGTCAAGGTCGGTGTCCCGGTTCTGGCCATAACCGACAGCCAATTGTCACCATTGGCCAAGGGGGCTGACGTGCTGTTTACAGTGCCGGAAGAGGAGTACACATTTTCGCGCTCACTGGCGGCCCCTATGTGCCTGGTGCAGACCATCGCAACGGCGACTGCCGCGAAGCTTCATGCAAAAAGTGCCGAGGACGTGAGAATTCCAAGCGTTACGGAAATCGAACGGGACAAGTCAGCGCGCTTCACAGCTGTCACCAAGGCAAGACGGGCCTAGATACGTCTCAATCAATGGTTCGCAATTTTACTTGCGAGTTACTGAAACATGCAATAAGCGTTCCTAAATCTTAAATTCAGGAGTAGCTCCCATGTCCACAATCCGGCTGACCATGGCGCAAGGTTTGGTGCGCTATCTGATGAACCAATTTACCATTGTGGATGGTGAAGAAGTCCCTCTCTTCCCAGGCATATTCGGCATATTCGGCCATGGCAATGTGACCTGTTTGTCGGAAGCGCTAGAAGCCGTCAAAGACACATTCCCAACCTGGCGCGGGCAGAATGAACAGTCTATGGCACTGGCGGCCATTGGCTATGCCAAGGCCAAGCGCCGCCGCCAGATCATGGTAGCAACATCCTCGATTGGCCCCGGTGCGCTCAACATGGTGACGGCGGCAGGTGTGGCCCATTCCAACCGCTTGCCCATCCTGATCATTTCAGGTGATACCTTCGTGAACCGCAGGCCTGACCCGGTGATGCAGCAGGTTGAGCACTTCAGTAATCCTACTATTAACGTCAATGACGCTTTCAAGGCGGTCACACGTTACTGGGATCGCATCACGCACCCCGAGCAGTTGATTTCATCTTTGCCACAGGCCGTAGCCGTGATGCTCGACCCGGCCGATTGCGGACCCGCCTTCATTGCCTTGCCGCAGGATATACAGGAACAGGCCTGTGACTATCCCACCAAGTTCTTTGAGAAGACCGTACATGACATCCCACGTGCCCGACCAGACAAAGCACGCGTTGCTGAAGCCATCCGCCTGCTTAAGGCCGCCAAGCGCCCGCTGATCATTGCCGGCGGTGGCACACGCTATTCAGGTGCGGAAGAGGTGGTCGCCAAGTTTGCTGTCGAGCACGGCATTCCGATCACCGAAACAATTGCGGGCAAGAGCACGGTTCCCCACGACCATCCGGCTTATGCTGGCCCCATCGGCATTGTGGGGTCCACCTCTGCGAACGCGCTGGGGGCAGACGCGGATGTGATCGTGGCTATCGGCACGCGCCTAATGGACTTCACCACGGGTTCATGGACACTCTTCAACCATGAGGCCAAGTTCATCTCCATCAATGCCGCCCGGTGGGATGCAACCAAGCATCGCGCTCTTGCCGTGGTGGGCGATGCCAAGGCAACAGTCGAAGAACTGGCTGATGTACTCAGGGGCTGGAAGGTTGATGCCGCCTGGACGAACAAGGCCAAGAGCCTGATGACCGAATGGAATACGGCTCTTGATGGCTATCAGAAGCCCACCAATGCTCTTGTGCCGACTTATGCGCAGGTGGTTGGTGTTGTGAACAAGAAGGCTGAGCCCCGCGACTACATGCTCACTGCGGCTGGTGGCCTTCCCGGTGAGACCATGAAGAACTGGCGCTGCAAGACCACCAATTCCTACGATCTCGAATTCGGCTTCTCTTGCATGGGCTATGAGATTGCCGGGGGTTGGGGTGCCAAGATGGCTGACCCCACTCGCGATGTCATCGTCATGGTCGGCGACGGTTCATATATGCTGATGAACTCCGACATCTATTCGTCGGTGCTGACGGGTCACAAGCTCATTGTGATCGTGTGCGACAATGGCGGTTACGCCGTGATCTCGCGGCTGCAACAGTTCAAAGGTACACCAGGCTTCAATAACTTGCTCAAGGATTGCAAAACGGCCATCCCGACTTTCAGCGTGGACTTTGTAAAGCATGCTGAATCCATGGGCGCGTTGGCCCGCAAAGTGAACAGCCTTGCCGAACTGGAGCAGGCGATGGACTGGGCCAAGAGCAATGACCGCACCACGGTGATCTCCATCGTCTCCGATGCCTATACATGGACACCGGGTGATGCTTTGTGGGATGTGGGTGTGCCGCAGGTATCGGACCGGCCAGTGGTACAAGAACAGCAGAAATATCAAGCCGATGTGCGGTCGAAGCAGCGTGTAGGTGTGTGAGATGAAGGAACTTGGTATCGGCCTCATCGGCACAGGCTTCATGGGCAAGGCCCATGCAATTGCTTATCGCACAGCACTCTCGGCCTTCCCCGACATTCCAACCCCACGCCTTGTGACCGTGGCGGACATGAATGCCGAAGCTGCCGCCAAGGCCGCGCATCAATATGGTTTCGAATTCTCAACGGGTGATTGGAAAGCACTGATTGCCAATCCCGCTGTGCAGGTTGTCTCGATCACTACGCCCAACTCCATGCACAAGGAGATGGCGCTGGCCGCCATTGCGGCGGGCAAGCACGTGCATTGTGAAAAGCCACTGTCGCCAACCCTCGCAGACTCGCTTGAAATGGTGAAGGCCGCTGAGGGCAGGGGTGTCAATACGCAGGTGGGTTTCAACTACATCAAGAATCCGTTGCTCAAACTGGCGCGGCAGATGGTCGAGTCTGGCGAACTCGGCGAAATCACGGGCTTCCGCGGCATCCATGCCGAAGACTACATGCATGATCCACAAAGCCCTTGGACATGGCGCATTGACCCATCGGGCGGCCCAGGCGTGATTGCCGATCTTGGTTCCCACATCATCGGCATGTCGCGCTTTCTACTGGGCGATATTGCCGAGGTGAGCGCTGACGTGCGCACCGTCATCAAGCAACGCCCCACAGCGCGCGGTGGCAGCGACATGAAACCCGTGCTGGTCGACGACGTAGCCCGCATCCTAGTCAACTTCGCACGCGGCTGCGGCGGTACAATTGAGGCCAACTGGATTCAGACTGGCCGCAAAATGCAGCTGGGTTTTGAACTTACGGGCGAGAAGGGCAGCCTTGTTTTCACCCAAGAACGCCTGAACGAATTGCTCTACTACAAGGCAGACGGCAACGCGCAGCATACAGGCTTCACCCGCATTGAAGCGGGCCCGCAGCACCCGCCCTATGGCGGCTTCTGCGTGGCGGGCGGGCATCAGCTCGGCTTCAATGATTTGAAAACCATCGAGATGGCCGAGTTTCTGGGTGCCATTGGACGTGGCGAAAAGTCAGGCCCGGATTTCCGTGAGGCCTATGAAATCCAGAGGGTCGTGGAAGCGGCGGTAGCCTCCTCGCAATCGAGATCCTGGACGAAAATTTGATGTGACCGCTGATTGCTGATTGTGCGCTGCGTCATGAAGTAACAAGCTCTCGGCTGCAGTAGCGAAAAACCGCGTTTTTGAAACGGGACAGCCATGACACCGCCGAGCACAATCTCCTTTTCCAAGATCTTGATTGCCAACCGAGGCGAGATCGCAATCCGCGTGATGCGGGCGGCGAATGAATTGGGCAAGAAGACGGTTGCGGTCTTCGCAGAAGAAGACAAGCTTTCGCTGCACCGTTTCAAGGCAGATGAAGCATACCTGATTGGCGAGGGGCTGAAGCCTGTCGAGGCTTATCTCTCCATTTCTGAATTCATCCGTGTGGCCAAGGCCAGCGGAGCAGATGCCATTCATCCGGGCTATGGTCTTCTGTCGGAGAACCCGGATTTTGTTGATGCCTGCACGGAAGCGGGCATCGTGTTCATTGGCCCCAGGGCCGAGACAATGCGTGCCGTTGGTGACAAGGCCTCGGCCCGCAAGGTGGCAGTTGCTGCAGGTGTTCCCGTTATCCCGGCGACAGATGTCTTGGGCGATGATTTTGCAATGATCGAAAAGCAGGCCGAAGCTGTGGGCTATCCCTTGATGCTCAAGGCGTCCTGGGGTGGCGGCGGTCGCGGTATGCGAGCTATCAATGGTCCGGCGGAACTGCGCGAGAAAATCTTGGAGGGCAGGCGCGAAGCCGTCGCCGCCTTTGGCAATGGTGAGGGCTATCTCGAAAAGATGATTACTCGCGCCCGTCACGTGGAGGTGCAAATCCTCGGTGACAAGCATGGCGGCCTCTACCATCTGTTTGAACGTGATTGCACCGTCCAGCGCCGCAATCAAAAAGTGGTTGAGCGGGCGCCGGCGCCGTACCTCACAGACAGTCAACGCGCAGAGGTTTGTGAACTCGGCCGCAAGATCTGCGCCCATGTGAACTATGAATGTGCCGGCACGGTCGAATTCCTCATGGATATTGATACGGGCCAATTCTACTTCATCGAAGTGAACCCGCGTGTGCAGGTGGAACACACGGTCACCGAAGAAGTGACGGGCATCGACATCGTGCAGGCGCAAATCCTGATCGCTGAAGGCAAGACACTGGCCGAAGCTACCGGCACGCCGTCACAGGCCGATGTGAAATTGCGCGGACATGCCATCCAGTGCCGCATCACCACGGAAGACCCGCAAAACAACTTCATTCCCGATTATGGCCGCATCACGGCTTATCGCTCCTCCAATGGACCAGGCATCCGGCTTGATGGCGGCACGGCCTATGCGGGTGCAGTCATCACGCGGCACTATGATTCATTGCTGGTGAAGCTTATCGCCTGGGCACCGACAGCGGAAAAGGCCATCGCCCGCATGGACCGGGCGCTAAGGGAATTCCGCATCCGCGGCGTTGCCACCAATATTGCCTTTGTCGAAAACCTGCTGAAGCACCCGAGCTTCCTCGATGACACTTGCACCACGAAGTTCATCGACACGACACCCGAGCTGTTTATCTTCCGGAAGCGCAGCGACCGCGCCACGAAAATTTTGACCTACATCGCCGACATCACAGTGAACGGTCACCCGGAGACAGCAGGGCGACCCAAGCCTGCCGAGCAGCGCCATCTGCCAAGGCCGCCAGTCGCCGCGCCACCGCCAGAGCAGGGTCTGCGGCAAATGTTGTTGGCAAAAGGGCCGAAAGCGGTGGCCGATTGGATGAAGGCCGAGACACGGCTTCTGCTCACCGACACCACCATGCGCGACGGGCACCAGAGTCTGCTGGCCACGCGCATGCGCTCCTATGACATGATCAAGGTGGCATCGGCCTATGCAGGCAACCTGCCACAGCTGTTCTCGGTTGAATGCTGGGGCGGGGCGACCTTTGATGTGGCCTATCGCTTCCTGCAGGAATGCCCATGGCAGCGCCTGCGCGACCTGCGGCGGCTGATGCCCAACCACCTGCTGCAAATGCTGCTGCGCGGTGCCAATGCCGTGGGCTACACGACCTACCCTGACAATGTGGTCAAAAGCTTCGTGGCTCAGGCCGCCAAGACGGGCGTGGATGTGTTCCGCGTGTTCGACTCCTTGAATTGGGTCGAAAACATGCGGGTCGCCATGGATGCAGCGATCGAAGCGGAGCGCATCTGCGAAGGCACGATTTGCTTCACAGGGGACGTTCTCGATCCTGCCCGCGCGAAGTATGACCTCAAATATTATGTGCGCATGGCCAAAGCATTGGAAAAGGCGGGCGCCCATGTGCTGGGGCTCAAGGATATGGCAGGGCTGTTAAAGCCTGCCGCTGCCTACACGCTCATTACGGCCTTGAAGCAGGAAGTGGGTTTGCCCATTCACTTCCACACCCATGATACTTCAGGCATCTCGGCTGCCACGGTGCTGGCAGCGGCACGGGCAGGTGTTGATGCCGTTGATGCGGCCATGGATGCCTTCTCTGGCGGTACGTCGCAGCCGTGCCTCGGTTCCATTGTGGAAGCCATGCGCCACACTGAACGGGACACTGGGTTGGACATCGCAGCCATCCGCGCCATCTCGAGCTATTGGGAGCAGGTGAGGGCGCAATATGCGGCCTTTGAAAGCGGCCTGATGAGCCCGGCCTCTGAAGTTTATCTGCATGAAATGCCAGGTGGACAGTTCACCAACCTGAAAGCCCAGGCGCGTAGCATGGGGCTGGAGGAGCGTTGGCATGAAGTGGCCGCAGCCTATGCACAAGCCAACATGATCTTCGGCGACATCGTCAAGGTCACGCCATCGTCAAAGGTCATTGGCGACATGGCCTTGATGATGGTGTCACAAAACTTGTCGCGCGAAGATGTGGAAAATCCGGACATCGAAGTCGCCTTTCCGGAATCAGTTGTGGATATGCTCAAGGGCAACCTTGGCCAACCGGAAGGCGGTTGGCCGCCAGCCATCACAAGCAAGGTGTTGAAAGGCGAGTCCGCCACCACGTCCCGCCCCGGTGCAGGCGTGCCGCCCGCCGACATTGCCGCCATCCGCGCCAAACTCATGACCGACCTCAGAATGGGGAGCGATGACAATGAGGACGAGTCGCTCGATGATGAAGATCTCAATGGCTACCTTATGTATCCCAAGGTATTCATGGATTACCGCGCGCGCCACATCAGCTATGGCCCGGTGCGCACATTGCCGACTCGTATCTTCTTCTATGGCATGCAGCCAGGCGAGCAGATCACCGCCGAAATCGATCCCGGCAAACGACTGGAAATCGTCCTGCAAACCGTGGGGGGCACCTCTGATACGGGGCAGGTCAAAGTCTATTTCGAACTCAATGGTCAGCCCCGCGAAGTATCCGTGCCGAACCGTTCAGCCAAGGCCAAGGTTGCCGCCCGTGCCAAGGCTGATGGTGCCAACCCCACGCACATCGCAGCGCCC
>Ga0075163_10004210_pt1 | contig 19307 bp, 15 predicted proteins | sample JI1023141ADNA_FD_71478 | JGI IMG/M metagenome (GOLD analysis project Ga0075163, IMG submission 71478) | Wastewater effluent complex algal communities from Wisconsin, to seasonally profile nutrient transformation and Carbon sequestration -... | ecosystem: Engineered > WWTP > Effluent > Algae...
CGTCTATTGGAGACCAGGTCCGCACCGCATATAGTGACAGCGCCTTTAGATGGTCTCGGTCTGCGGTAATTGGCTTTTTCAAAGGTTTTTTCGAGGCGGGCGCAAAAGCTCTGATAGGTCAAAATAGTCTCGCCATAAACTGGCGCAAGCAGCTCGTCTTCAAACAATAGCTCAGACAATATCCGGCGCACTTCCAATAACGCCTGATGCTCTTCCCAGGCAATTAAGGGGTCGGCAAATTCTTCGTCACTGGGTAAGATTAAAAGCTGGTCTATTAAATCCTCAACATAGCCGACAAAATAACTCAAGGTGCCATCAGCCGGCTTCTTGAGCAGATTCAATAATTTCAGTACAGACTCTTCGCCATGCCAGTCTGCCAGTCCCTGCACCACCACATTTTTGATAGAGCGCTGGTCTATTTGTTCGACTTCGTTTTTGTCCAGCCCCAGATACTCTAAATTACAAAAGGGACTGCGCAAAGTACGGATGACTTCCAGCCTGGCAAAGTCATTGAGTGTAAGTAAAAGTAGCCGTCTGAGATATTTGATCAAAGGCAAACTGGCAACACTGACCGATTGATCCAGATAATAATCCACATTGGCGCGATCAAATGCTGCCTTTATGGCCGGTAGATAGGGCTCAAGTGAGCGTGCCACCACGACGATTTCACTGGCAGGCTGTCCCGCCAAAAGACAATCCTTAACGTCCCTGGCCACCTCCTCCATCTCCAGACAGCGGTCAAGGGAGCTAGACAAGATACGCTTTGCTTTTGACGCCGTGCTGCACTCCACAAAAGTCTCGCGCACAGTACCAAAGACTTCACGCAGTCCTTTGATACTTTTATCTTTCCAGGCGTATTCTGCACCACCGCCAGTGGTATCAGTCTCCATATAGTCAAAAGCAATAAGAGTGCGCTGACACTGTTTACTTAGTGCACTAAAAATCGAGAGCTGTAGCGGATTGAGTCGGTCAAAGCCATCAATGGCAAAAATGCCTATACCCAGGGTGCCCGACGGCAGTGCTGCAATGATTTCACGCGTCTTAAAGGCCAGCTTGCGCTCATCGTATACAGATAATGTCTCAAGCTCTTGCCAGTAAGCTTGATAGACACGAGCAAGCTCAATATAACGCGAATCCGAAGCAGCGGCACGAGCCAGCGTAGACAAAACATCGGTGGGCGTAAGAGCAGCACGCTCCAGCTCGTCGATTAGCTCCAGTATCTGAGCATGGGTACCGGCAAAATGCGAGATATTTTGCAAAGTAGTGAGCCGCTCTTCTTTGGCCGAGCGCTCCATTGCTTTGATTAAGACAGCCGGTCTGAGGCCATCACCAAGCAATCTAAAACCATTGCCTGTAAGTCTCAGCAAATAATGACAGAGATCATAAAAAGGCAAAATCGTTAGACCAAAGAGACCAGACTCAGTCCCTTTTTCTTTTAATATTGCCGCTATCCGCTCCTCAATTAGACCTTTGTAGCGGTGCGACGGCACAGTCAAAATAACCGGGCTACCGGTCAGCGGTGCCTTTTGACAATACTCGACCAGCTCGCGCAAAAGTCTCATAGACTTACCGGCACGGTATGGTCCTGTTATTAATTCGACGCTCTTTTCATTCATAAAAAAAACGTACCCGTCGAGATTCGAACTCGAGACCTTCGGCTTCGGAGACCGACGCTCTATCCAGCTGAGCTACGGGCACAGACTTGACCCATTATAGACTGAATACTTATCTATTTAACATGCCAAAAGACAATGTTGAATTCCTCTGCACCAATGGCGGCCCACTTACCATCCGGGGACCAGGCCAGGGGGCGATTTTTGATATGTGTGACAGCATCTGGATGTTCAGTTTTGTAGGTCTTAACAACACGCCCATCGGCAATATTGATTAATTCAGCAACCTCATCTCTACTGGTGACTATGACTTGCTTACCATCCGGAGCAAAAGCGAGACTGTCGCCCCCATTTAAAGTGTGGCTTAGCTGCCAGCTTTTAGTATCAAAGATGAGCAATTTGCCGCTACTGGTAAAACAGCCAAGCTGCTCACTGAGTGGGTCAAAAGCCAGATCGCCAGCGGGCTTTAATGCCCCTTTAGGCTCCCGGGGATAAGTAAACAAAACATGGCCGTCTCTGGCATTTAATACATCTACCCGACAGCTCATTTTATCTGCGCTGGAGCCACTGGCAAGCACTGCCAGATACTTGCCATCAGGACTAAAGACAGCCACATAGCGCCCGCCCATGATATCGGTATGATGGAAGTCGTAAATTTGCTCACCACTCTTTGCATCTCTTACAGAGCAGCCAAAAGGCTGACAGACCGCCAGTCGCGTTTGATCTGGCGAATAGCGCACCGACAGAGAGCCAGCACTCCAGCTACTACCCAAAAGGGCGGAGCCTCCGGAGTTTACAAGTAAACCATCAAACTTATTTGGATTGTCTGCATGGGATAAAGCGGCATTTTCGAGTATCGGAAAAGATACTTCTTGCTGACTGCTCTGCACATCAAAAATCCGCACAATACCCGGACCTGCAGCCACAATTTTTTTGCCATCTGAACCAAAGTCACAGGCTGTAAGATCGCTTGGTCGCCGCAAAAGACTATTGCGCGAAAACATGCGGCGATAAGTCTTAGACTGTCCGCTCAGTACCATAGAGCGCTTGTCCGCGTCTTCTTCGGGACTAAAGCCAAAAACAAGTAAAACTTGTCCGGTCTGGTTTTGTATCAAAGCCGGAGGTCGATTGCGATAACTGACTACAAGTGACTGTCCATCGGGAGCATAGTCAAGCCCGGTGACAAAAGTCTCCTGTTTATCAGGCGGCGCAATATCAATGTCGCCACCACCAGTAGAGGCACGAGCGGGGACAGATGCAGCCTTACTAGCCAGAGCAAAAGTTTGAGCGCTGAGCATGAGAGCAAGGCTGAGTGAGCAAAGACATCTATAGATCATGGCTCGACCTGCCAGAGTACTGCTTTTATTTTAAAGGCAATTTCCATATCGACTTCACCAGATTCGCTCTTGGACATATCGCGATAGACTTCAGCACGACTGCTATAACTGGCTGGGCTGGCAGCATTTGTTTGGATCAATTTTTGGCAGTCGCTTAAAGCCTCGCTATATTTTTTTAGCTTACTTAGAGCCTCACTACGCACCTGATAGGCTTGCCAGTTATCGGGTTTTGCTTTGATAGCAAGGGTGGCGCTTTCTTGTGCTTTTAAATAATTGTTCTCTGACAGCCAGATTTTTGCCCTGGTCAAATAAAATTCACTCTCCTGGGGCTTTTGCTTGATTGCTATCGCTACTTCTTTTAGGGCCCGACTGCTATCGCGGTTTATTAAACAGAGCGCTTTGACATTGTGAGCACTGGCCAAATCCGGGTACTCCATAAGTGTCCGATGACTGAGCCAGAGCGCGCTCTCCAGGTCGCCCGAGAGAGCCATACAATAAGCCTGCTGCATCAAATAAACAGGATCCCGCTCGCTTAAATAAAAGGCATCCTCATAATCGTCAGCTGCCAGACCATAGAGCTGCACACTACTTAAAAGCTCAGCTCGTTTAGTTAGTAAAGCAATATTGGTGGGACTGGCAGTTATCTGCCGACCAAGGTCTGTGAGTGCAGCCTTAAAAGAGTCCACAGCCTTTTGAGCGGACCCTGGTAAAGTATCTTCAGAATTAGACTGAATAGCCACAATAGGCTGAGTCAGTGAGTTTAATTCCTCACCAGAGGCAGGGCCGACTCCTGACCAGATGGCAATACTGACTAACAGACAAACACTTAATTTGAGCATTGTTTCCCCTGAAGCGCTCAACATACTATAGATCGATACTAGCTGTCGCTTGCCAAGACAAAAAAGCGCAAAAAAAATCAAAACAGTCTTGAATTTAAGGGTTAGGATTGGCAGTATGCCAAAGCTCAAATATGTAGATAGCGTGATGATCGCTTTTGACTTTATCGAAAGCCATTTGCTTGACCCAGATTTGAGCATCAAAGAAGCAGCCAAAATGGCTGGGTTTTCTGAATTTCATTTCAGTCGGATTTTTTGCGAGCTAGTGGGAGAGTCTATTTCGGACTATCTCAAGGCGCGCAGATTGTCACAGGCGGCAGTGGAGCTTTGCTCAAGCAGCGAGGCTATATTGGTTATTGCACTCAAATACGGCTTTGAAAGCCAGGAAGCTTTTACGCGTGCCTTTAAGAGGTTGTTTGGTATCAATCCAGGAGCTTATCGCAAGCGTCACAGTCCATTTGTGGCCGGTGACCTGGCACTGGGACTTAAAGAACCCTTTAGTAGAGCGCTCTTAGAACATATCAACCAGAGAGGTTTTGTGGTGAAGCCAGAAATTGTGACACGAAAAGAAGAATACGCCATCGGTATGGGCGATAGTTTTAAACCCAAAGACACAAAGTCAATACAGGCACACTGGGATAAATTTAAACCACGTATGCACGAAGTAGCCTGCAATGGGCACTATGCCTTTGGTATATGCACCAATAAATCCTGTGGCATTGAGCCAAAAGCAGAAGATCATTTTATTTATGTAGCAGCACTACCAGTCAGTGCCGAGGCAGCGGTGCCACCAGGGATGGTGAAAGTAAAGCTAGAAGCTGGCGAATACGCTCGCTTTACTCACAAGGGGCCAGTCAGAGAAATCCCGCGCACAGTCAGCTATATCTGGGGACAATGGCAGCCAGATGCGCCGTACAAACTGCGTGAGTGCCCGGACTTTGAATTATGCGATGAACGGTTTAATCCAGATAGTGATGACAGCGAATTTGATATCTATGTCCCACTGGAGAGACGCTAATTATTAGCTGTTAGAGATGGCGCACCATTTCTTCAAGAGCTTCCATGTCGTGAATAATGACGCGCTTGGACTCAATATCAATCCAGCGACTGTCTTTAAAACGGTTAAGTATTTGGGTCACGGTGACGCGACTGGAGCCAACCATGTCGGCAATCTCCTGGTGTGTCAAAGGAAACTCAACACGCACTCCCACAGGTGTGACTTTGCCATGGGTATCAGCCAGAGTAAGTAGCAGACGGGCAACCCGACTGGGCACTTGCCGGAAGACCAGGTCTTCGATGCGCGACTGTGCCTGTCTCAGACGGTCACCAATAATGCCAATAAAGCGTAGACCAAATTCAGGATTTTCTTTGACAAAATTGAGGAAGGCTTCTTTGCCAATTTGATAGATGCGACTATCCTCAAGGGTTTCGGCATAGCTATCGTGCTCATTGGCTTCCCAGGCGGCTTCGCCAATCAGGTCGCCAGGACCTAGCAAAGCCAGGATTACTGTTTTACCTTCGGTGGAGAGTCTGGTTACCCGCACTCGGCCCTTTTCTATAAAGTAGATAGCGTCGCAAGGTACACCAGGGGCAAAAATCTGGTGATGCTTGGGCAGCTCCAGTTCTTCAAGGATGCCTAAAAGTCGACCCAGCTCAACAGGATTGAAAGACTCGAAAATCTCGGCCTGTCTCAAACTGAAGAGCCTTTGCGCAGCTTTCATGGCTTTTCCTCTTGGTGTTGCTTGAAACTCAAGCCTGGTAAGGGACAAAAAATAAACGACAAAATTTCCAGCCGGAATTGAACTAACTTGCCCGGCGGAACGTTATCTGTATTACCCTTCGGATAGATTTTGTTGGGTAACAACCTTTTTATACCCCTGCCACCCTTTTTATAACTCACCCCTAAAACTTCCTGCCAAGAGCAAAATTGCTCAAATAACAAAAAATCCAACCAGGGATAGATAAAGGCGATCCCCAAGATCCACCCGATCGCATATACACAAGACAGCATGCGGGTTTCCTGCGCACTTTTAATTCGAGCTGAGGGACAAAACCGCTATAATCTGGCGAATATAAGACGGCAAAAGGCAGATATATAGATGCCTCTTCCAGAAGTGCCAATTTGCAAGGGTGCGGTTTTTAGCGACAGCTTTGCTTTAGCTTATTCATTTGAGGAGATTTAAAATGGCGGTAGTCACAAAAGAGAAAACACCCGTGGACAAACACGCACCTGACAAAAACGAAAAGCAGTCAAAGGCTCAAGCTGATAAGAGCCAATCTCATGCACCTTCGCAAGAGCGTGTCAAAGCCCTCGGTATGGCCCTTGATGCCATCAAAAAGCAATATGGCGACGGCTCCATCATGAAGCTAGGCGATAGCAAGCACGCCAACATCGAAGTAGTGCCCACCGGCGCTATCACTCTCGACGTGGCACTTGGTATTGGCGGTCTGCCCAGAGGACGTATTATCGAGATTTACGGACCAGAGTCCTCCGGTAAAACCACCCTGGCTCAACACGTCGCTGCTGAAGTACAAAAGTTGGGCGGTATTGCCGCTATCGTAGACGCAGAGCACGCTATGGACCCCGAATACGCCAGAGCACTGGGCGTCAACGTTGATGAGCTTTTGATCTCACAACCAGATACCGGTGAACAAGCTCTGGAAATCACCGAGCAATTGGTACGCTCTGCTGCTGTCGACCTGGTTATCATCGACTCAGTAGCAGCTCTTGTACCTAAAGCCGAAATCGAAGGCGAAATGGGCGACAGCCTACCAGGCTTGCAAGCTCGTTTGATGAGCCAAGCACTGCGTAAGCTCACTGCTGTTGTGGCCAAAACCAACACCATTGTCATCTTCATCAACCAGTTGAGACAAAAAATTGGTGTTATGTACGGCAACCCCGAGACCACAACCGGTGGTAACGCGCTCAAGTTCTATGCTTCTGTCAGACTGGATATCCGCAAAATCGAGACCCTCAAAAAAGACGGTACCGAGATTGGTAACAGAGTCAAAGTCAAAGTAGTCAAAAACAAAGTAGCACCACCTTTCCGCATTGCCGAGTTTGACATTATCTACGGACGCGGCATCAATACTGCTGGTTGCTTGCTTGATATGGCCGCCGAAATGGACATCATCAAAAAATCCGGCACCTGGTTTAGCTACAAAGAAGAACGTATTGGTCAAGGTCGCGACCAGGCCCGTACTTTCCTCGAAGCCAATCCAGATATGCTGAGAGAAATCGAAACCAGAGTCAAAGCTGCTATTGCTAATGGCGATATGCCTGCTCCATCAGGCAAAGCTGACAAAAACAAAGATAAATAAAAGCCCCTAGCCTCCTGGCCCGGTGAGCTTTAAGATCTAGCTATTGGAGTGACTCTTGGGTCACTCCAATTTGCTATCTGGAGAACAAAATGCCAGCCCGGCAAAAAAAATCAAAACCAGACAAGAGTGTCAAAGCAACTGATTCTGCTGCCAGTAGCAAGTCTGGCTTTGCCCTGTGGCAAAATCCAATTTTTGTTTTGCTTGCTGGCGCAGTAGCCGGGCTCAGTGCACCGGGGCTGGAGCAGTGGTACCTGGCCTGGTTTGGTCTGGCCCCGCTCTTTTTAGCGATTTATGGCACACAGTCACTGTGGCGTCAGGTGCTCTCTGGATTTTTGTTTGGACTGGGCTATAACCTCGTCTATCTGCACTGGTACCTCGGTCTCTATCCGCTGGACTGGATGGGCTATCCCGGCGTGGCCGGTGCGGCTCTGACAGGACTTGCCTGGATTTTGGTGTCAGGCCATCAAGCCTTAATCATTGCGCTCTTTGCTCTGATAGCAGGTCGTCTGCCTATTTGTGCTGGCTACACCTTTAAAAACAAACAAATCCCAGCTCTTTCATTTTTGCCCCTGCTCTGGATCTTGGTAGTCAACAAAATTGGCAATGCACCAGGTTTACTGGGCGTGCCCTGGAGCATGCTCGAATACACCCAATACCGCCAGAACATGCTAATTCAGGGCGCTTCAGTCTTTGGCGGTATTGGCCTTTGCTTTGTCCTGATTGCAGCGAACGTAGCCATAGCCAGTCTTATTGCCACTTTTGCCAATCTTAAACAATGCAAATTAGCGGCGCCCAACAAAGACGCAGCCTTTTACTATGTCCTTGGTACTGCCCTACTAATGGGAGCCTTTGTACTGCCCGGGCTCATTGACGGCTCTAAGCTCAATGTCGCCACTGACAAAAATGTGGTCATACTTGAAGGCGCCATCAATATCGACATGCAAAAGTCCTCACGTAAGGTCACTCTGGAGGATATCCTCAGTCGCTATGAGAGCCTCCTGGCTAACACAGGCAGCGCTGACAAAGACAGTCTCATAGTAATGCCAGAGGGTAGTTTGCCGCTCTACCTGATAGAGAGTGACGCTGTAGTGGAGTGGCTCAAAAAAACAGCGATAAAAAGTAAAGCCGATATGGTTGTGGGTGCCATGGATAGAGAAGTTATTTCGCATCCATACAATGCCGCCTTTGGCATCACCAGTAGCGGGCTTTTAGCCTCCGAAAAATATCACAAGCGCTATCTTGTGCCCCTGGGCGAATACACTCCGCTTTTTGTCAGCTATCTGCCTAAATGGATTCGCGATTGGACCAATACGCCTTCTGGTACAGGCTTTTCGCCTGGCAAAGAGGCCAATTTGCTCAATTTAAATATGGGTGCGGTGGGACCACTAATATGTTTTGAGTCGATTTCACCCGAATTAACGGCCGCTTCTTGCCGGGCCGGTGCTCAGATTTTAGTTAATATTTCGGACCTGGCCTGGTTTCACAAATCCAATTGCGGCCAGCAGATGCTTGCTTTTGGGGTGTTTAGAGCAGTAGAAAACCGCCGCTCTTTTGTATTTGCCGCCAACACCGGTCCATCGGCTCTAATCGATGCCCGGGGTCTGATAAAAGAATATCCGCAAGAAGACACAGCCCGGGTGGTACTTGGCAAAGCTGGATTAAATAGTCGAATCAGTCCTTTCACTTTGTGGTACAGATAGTATTGGTCGCTGTTGTACGAGATTATTTTTCGCAATTTACAGCCAGGTAACCATGCCCCAAACACAAAACAAAAGGCCACTCAAAAGGTACAGCGCACTTTGCCTCACTCTGGCTGCTTTGCTGTGCGCTCAAATAGCCTCAGCAGAGTCAAATGCACTGGCTCAGGATGGCCAAAAGACCCACACTGCCAAAGTAGCCCGGACAACCGTGGAGCTTGTCATTAAAGCCCCCAGAGAGGTGGTCTGGAAAAAGCTCACAGACTTTGACAATTACCCTCAGCTCTTTCCCCGGGTAAAATCCTGCCAGGTCCTCAAGAGGGAAAGCGAAAGTGTTTACCTGGAGAGCGTACTCAAGCCTCAGCTCTTTGTTAAACAAGCAACTCAGCACACTATCAATGATCTCGGCGGTAGCCCCAATGTACTGCGCTGGCGCATGCTTGACGGCAATTTTAAGTCAGCTGTGGGCGAATGGACTCTGAGCCCCACTGATGGCGGCAAATATTGTAAGGCTCGCTATGTCCTCGAAATCGATCCCGGTCCAGTAATCCCGCGCACAATGGCGTCCATGGTGATAAGCATGGTGCAAAAAGAAATCATGGCAGACGTCAAGCGAGCCATCGAAGTGGACTATGCTCGCACCTGTCAGGGACGCGGCCTAGAATCTGCGCTACTGACCACTGGCAAAAACGACAGACTGGCTCGTCTGGCCAATCTAAATGCTCACACTAATGAGAAAAAGAATTAATTGCCGACCTTGGTGGCGGCTTTAGTCTCAATTTGCAAAATCTGACGACCGTTGTCTGAAACAACGCCTTTGATAGTGCCCATTGCTACTTCGCCCCATCTATCGGCGTGAGGTGTCATACCCTCACCCTTTTGCATAATCTTGACAAAGTCTACTTCTCTTTTGGCATCAATTTTATTGATGGCGCCCTCAAGCTCAATCAAGATAGTAGTCAGCCCCAAAACTGTCTTGGGACGGCTGGCAAACTTACCCTTGGCAATTTCAATCCAGCGCTGATTGGTAGTGTTTGTGCCTTCACCCCATTGAAGAATCTGAACAGGCTTGCTCAGTTTAATCATGTCAATCCTCACCTGAAACGCCCTGGAACCAACAAAATTTAGCACATTTGCCAGGTCAACAGATTGTAGATGGCTCATCGCTTCAGATAATTACATCTACTTTTTGCGTTTTTTGTCCATCAAAGTATCGACGATTGATTGCAATTTGCTCTCGATAGTGACATCCGAAAGCTCAAACATGCTGGAGGCTTCATCGGTAACAGCATAGCTATCGGCTATTAAAAGTTGAGCCAATTCCAGGTTGAATGTGTTTTTTGGCATGGCATTTTTAGCCATTTCAAAAACTCGTCCTGATAGTTGACTGGGCAGTGTCATGACACTACCCTCGATACCAAACTCATCGCGCACCATTTGCAACAACTCGACAAAGGCATAGTCTTTAGGACCACCCAGATCAAAGGTTTTGTTGGCAGTGTCTTTGTTGTAGATTGATGACACAAGAGCGCTGGCCACATCATCCACGAGGATGGGCTGGATGCGATTCAAACCACTACCCACCACTGTGAGAAAGGGCTTAAAAGTAATCAATGGTTTGAGCATCTCTAAAAATGGAAAGCGCTCACCGAACATATAAGAAGGTCTTAAAATCGTCCAGTACAACTCAGAGTTACTGAGCAGCGCTTCGCCCTCACTTTTGGTACTGAGATAGTGACTGTCGCTTTCTAGACGCGATCCAAGACAACTGACATGGACAAAACGCTGCACGCCAAATTCACGGCAGAGATAAAGCAGCTTTTCAACGAGAGTAACATTGAGGTATTCGTAAGGGCTATCGCGTCTGTCTGCCACCAGTCTGAAGCTACCCGAAATATTGACAATGCAAGTAGCGCCTTCCACTGCCCGGGAAAGCACTTCGTCATCTTCCAGTGGTCCTACAACTACTTCAATGCCGCGCTTGCGGTACTGTGAGAGATTAGATGTCTTCCAATCACCTGCGCCCCGAGTGAGGAGACGAATGGGATATTGGCGCTCGAGCAATTGCTCAACCACCTTGCCACCGAGAAAACCAGTGCCGCCAATTACTAGAAGCAAGGACCGAACCTTTTTATGAAACGCTGATTGACTAAGGCCACATGCCACCCATGCGCATACCGCCCATGCCAAACCCACCAGTGCCAAATCTTATGCCACCACCACCGATGCCATAAGGTGAAAAGCCATTGTTGAATGAGCTATAACCGCCCATTGGCATACCGGTATTATAAGGATATCCACCCATTGGTAGAGCGTTGCCGTATGGATAAGCGTTATAAGGACTGGCATAACCGGTAGCAGGCATCACCGGAATGCCGGTGCTCAAGCCCATGCCCATCGGCATACCAGTGGAATAAGTAGTGGACCGACCCATGATCATACCAGTGGTGGGGTTGATCATATTGCCAGAGCCGTCAATCAAATAACCGGTGCTAGGATCGCGCATCATCGTACCAGCCGGCATGGCATAACCAGCGCCGTAGCCACCGCCGAGCATATTGCCTATCGAATTGATAATCTTGCCCAGACCACCACTACCGCGTTGCACACTGTTGCGAGAAGAGGCAATTTGACCGCCACCAAGACCGGACATGGAGCCCATCGAACCCATAGACATATCGTCATCATCAAAATCATCGGCTGAGCCACGTTGCTTTGATGCCATATTGGGAGACTGAGTTGGTTTAGTGCGTATTGGCACTTTTTCGAGTAGTTTAGAAACACGCACAGGCAGACTCAAATCAGCATTGGCATCAGGAGCCGATTGGAAGACTGTTTTTTCGAGGCGACTGACACGAGCCGGAAGTGGATCTTGATTGAAGTTTTGACCAAGGACTGCGGTCTCTAGTGAAGCCACCTTTTGACTGATACCAACGGCTCCCATCATCGGCGCGTCAGCACCACCACTGGAGGTTGCACGGCGAGGTGTAGCTGGCGGTGGCATATCGTCACCAGGATCGATAAGACCGACTCCACTACCTGTACTACTGCGACCGCTAGCACTGCGCCCTGAGCCACTAAATGGCGTTGTACTGCCGCCATAACTACCAGAGCCACTGCGCTGCGAGCCACTATTGCCCATGCCGTAGGCTCCTGAGCCATTGGCAGCACCGGCTGACCCCATACCATAGGCACCAGATCCACCACTAGAGCCACTGGACCCGAGCCCGCCAGTACCATAACTACCAGACCCATAGCTGCCGGAGCCATAGCTGCCGGTTGTACCGCCAAAAGCTTTTTGCATGTCTTTGCGCAGATTGCGCCCACTAAAGCTACGACCATCATCACCGTCAGTACGAGCAGTGGGTGTGGTGGGCTGAGGATAAGTAGCGTCGTCATCTTCATCTTCGACCCAGTCGCTACCGGGCGGCGCTTTTTTGGCAATATCTACCCGCGTCCGCTCTTTGAGCGCATCCACACGCTCTGACATATCGGTAAATTTGGAGGGCTTGCCAAAGACTTTTGTCTCCAGTCGATTGAGACGATCGGCCACTGGCTCGGTAGAATAGTCCCGACTAAATAGAGCCTGTTCAAGAGCAGTAACAGCGGGGTACTTGCTCTCACCAGCAAGCACACTGGAGCCCGGCTCACGCTTAGAGGTGGGCTTATCCTCTACATCCATAGTACGGCTAGTACTGCTGGGATTACCACTAAATGTGCCACTACCACCGGTGCGACCACTAGCGCCAGATGCTTGAGTTGAGGCAGGCGCTTCGTCAGCATCATCGGCTGTCACACTGGACAAATTGGGCACAGTGTCAGCCAGGGACTTGAGGCGCTCGTCATCTGTACCGCTGCGTACTTCGCCAAAAACCAGCTTATCAAGCCGATCTAACCTGGCGCTATCACTATCGGATTTATAACTATGCTTAAAAAATTTGACTTCTAGCTGACCAAGGCGCGGGTCACCGCTAATGGCAGCGCTCACAGGCAAGACATTGGTCTCAAGAGACAAGGCCAGCAAAAGCGCCAGCGAAAGACCAGCAAACGAGGTCCTGAGCCCCATGTGCTCGTATTTTTTGAGACTTTTTGTGCTGGCATTCATCGGTGCTATCCGCTTTGACCTGAGGCCTGTCGCCAAGAGTCATATTACCACTTCTACACCCACAGGCTTGACCATTAGTTAAGGAGACAAAAGACTACTGGCAATTAGACTAAACAGAGGCCTAAATGGACGCCTGGGGCGATTCTTTGTTCCGCTTAATATTTTTCTTCGCAAATGATATTTTGCCCTGTCAGGATGGTTAGTTCGATATCCTTAATATGACTCACAGGCAAAAGGCACAACCATGTCAACCACCCAGGCCAGCACAAAAGAGACCAGTCTCAAATTAGATGGTCACACTCTTACAATCGAAGATGTTGAGAATGTCGCCCAGCGCACCACTCCTGTGCAACTCTCAGAGCAAGCAATGGAGCAATTGCGCAACTCCCGCAAAGTTGTAGAGGACTTCCTTGAGCGTCGCGAAGTGGTTTATGGCATCACCACGGGCTTTGGTAAGTTTAAGGATGTCTATATCGCGCCTGAAGCCACAGAAGAACTACAAAAAAACTTCCTGGCATCGCATAGCTGTGGCGTCGGTACACCTTTTAAACAAGATGTAGTGCGCGCTATCACACTATTGCGGGCTAACGCCCTGGCCAAAGGCTTTAGCGGCATCAGACCGGTGGTTGTGGAGCTATTACTGGGCTTACTTAACGCCGGTATCCATCCGGTCATACCGGAGCAGGGCTCAGTGGGCGCCTCTGGCGACCTGGCACCGCTCTCACACCTGGCACTGGTCCTCACCGGTGACGGCGAGGCTGAGTATAAAGGCCAGGTCATGTCTGGTCTAGCGGCCCTGCAAGCAGCTGGGCTCAAGCCTGTTACACTCAAAGCCAAAGAAGGTCTGGCTTTGACTAATGGCACACAAGTAATGAGTGCCGTGGGCTGCCTGACATTGCTTGAAGCCGAGCGTCTGGCTAAAGCCAGCGACATCATCGGCGCAATTACATTAGAAGCCTTGATGGGCTCAAAAAAACCATTTTTAGCTCATATCCACGATGTCAGACCGCACCCCGGTCAAAAGCTATCAGCTCAAAATTTGATGCGTATGCTTGAAGGCAGTCAAATAATGGAAAGCCATAAGGATTGCCCACTGGTGCAAGACGCTTATTCACTGCGTTGTATGCCCCAGGTGCACGGCGCTAGCAGACAGGCTTTTCGTCATGCCAGAGAAGTCCTATCTATAGAAATAAACTCAGCCACAGATAATCCTCTGGTTTTTGCCGGTGCTGTAATTTCTGGCGGTAACTTCCACGGACAACCACTGGCACTGGTCATGGATTATGCGGGCATGGCCATTGCGGAGCTAGCTAATATCTCCGAGCGCCGCGCCGAAAGACTGGTCAATCCGGCATTGAGCAATGGCTTACCGGACTTTCTTACACTCGAAGCTGGTCTCAACTCAGGCTATATGATTGCGCAATACACTGCCGCAGCACTGGTCTCCGAAAACAAAGTACTGGCGCATCCAGCATGTGTCGACTCGATACCGACCTCGGCCAATCAAGAAGACCATGTCTCCATGGGCACAATCTCAGCGCGCAAAGCCCGCACCATGCTTGATAATGCCACCCGCGTACTCGCCATCGAATTACTACTTGCCTGTCAGGCACTGGATTTACGTACTGGCAGAGTGCAAAAATCAAGCGCACCAAAAGACAACAGTCAAGTCCATCCCATTGATCACAAACCAAAAGACTGGACTGCCGATGACTTTATACCAGGCTCCAAACTGACTGACCGATTGCTTGCTGGAGAAGGCGTAGAAGCGGCTCACAAAGCAGTAAGAGCAGTGGTGCCATTTTTAGTCAAAGACAGACAGGTCTCAATAGACATCCAAAAAGCTGAAATGATAATCAGATCTGGCGCCTTAATTGACGCAGTAGAAGCAGCAACTGGAGTGCTTAACTAAAGAACCAAAGCGGACGGGCAAAGCCAATTTAAAATTGACATTGAGTGAGAAATACCAAGACTTTTTCTCAATCTATGCGTCAATCAATAACAAGCAATCAGTCTTGCCAGACCGGCTTATCGGCGCCAAATGGTTGAACATTATCTAGCGCACGTCTTGGCATATAGCTAAAGCTCACAGCCGGACTGAGCTCGGTTATTGAGCCACAAACTGTATCGACAGTGCGCAAGCGTGGTGGATAAGTGTCACCCTCCGGACACTTTATGTAATCAGTCTTGTCTATATAGCCAAGATCTTGCACCCACATGGCTGTGCGTGCCAGAGAGACTTTGACATGATAGCTGCCACCATCTCTAGCTCTCAGCTCAAGGGCCCGCATCACACCAGCAGAAGCAAGATAACCAGTCAAAAAATCATTGAGATAAAAGACAGGAGAAAAGCGCGGCTTGTCAGCACCACCCTCGGTGGCAGCAAAACCAGTAGCGACCTGGGCATTTTGATCAAAACCAGGACGCTCACTCCAGGGACCACTGTGACCATAAGCATTGATTGAGAGACAGACAATCCCCTCACTTTGGGCAGCCAGAGCCTTTGGGCTAAGATCAAATCGATCTCTAACACTGGGACGATAAGAGCAAGCAAAAACATCGGCTTGAGCAGTCAATGCTTTCATCTCTTTGAGCTTTTCTGCCTCGGTCAAAAGTAAATAGGCAGAACGCTTGCCCATATTAACCAGTAGATTTTGTGAAACAGTATCACGGTGATACGGACTGCTTATATGCAAAACTTCTGCGCCGTATTGAGCCAGACTGCGCATACTACGAGGTCCGGCCAGGACATGAGTAAAATCAATTACTCTTATGCCGCTCAGTGGATATGCCGCCTCACCCTTGAGTCCAACAGGTTTGCCATCTGCAATTTTTTCGATTTCAATCAAAGGGGTCTGACTCAAAACCTGTCCCTGGGGATGCTCCAGCCACTCCTGCCGGTTATAGGCCAGACAAGCAGGCAGACCAGCGGCAGAGAGCTTTTCTTGCAAATCTTCGCCATCATAGCGGGCAATTGAGCGAGCGATACTCTCACGGTTGTTACCGCAATCAAAAAAATTGAGATAACCGCGTTCCAATTTGACATAAGGGGGCCCGGCTTCAATCATGATATAGCGCCCATCGCGGCAGGCATATATACCGTTGGTTGGCACAAATTCGGCGCCCACAGAGAGTGGATAGCCTGATTGCCACAAAAAATGCGTAGAATGCAGCGCATGGATAGCATCGAGACAGTCTATTTCTAGAGCCGTGGCAGTGCCGCAGCGATACTTCCAGATGCTGGATACCGCCATCGCCTCCAGCAAAAGAGCATAAGCAGTAGACTCAGCGAGATGGTGGGGCGAGCGCACCAGTGGATCACCATTGTGCATTGTTATCTCGCTAACACAAGCACTATCCAGCCCCAACATCTTGACCATGGCATCGAGTGCGCCCAGTGCTCCAGTGGACCAGAAACGCTGCAAAGTTTTTTGAGTATCCGGCAAAGTTAACTCCCAGGCAAGTATTGAAGACTCAGGCTATGACCTGAACTCTATACCCTTTAATACCCAGGAACAAGTCTGAGTCCGCGCTTTTAAAAGCGCAACCCAACTAAACAGCTCTTAAACGATCCAGACAGATAACACGGTGACTATCTGTGGACATGGTGGCCATTTGTTGATTTTTATTGGAGCGTTCAGTCTCCAAAAAATTCCTTAGAGTAGCGGCCATTTCTTCGGGATTACTGGCTACCCGGCGCAGTCTTTCCTCAAGCATGCCACCTGGTTTAGATGATCTGGAGATACGCTTACTTCCTGATTGCATTACTTTTTGCCTCTCGCTTTGTAAGCAGACTTGGGAGCCTTGTTTTTCTTTTTGCGACCATTTTTAGATATTTTGTTCGGTGCTTTTTTGGCACTCTTTTTGACAGTGTCACGAGCCGCTTTGGCCGCTCTCACTGGTTGCAAAATGCGTTTTTTAATGGCACCCGGAGCATCAGTTGCCTGATCATCAAGGCTAGCTAAAGGAGCAGCCACTTTGCGCGGACGACGAGCCGGTTTGACACCAGCTTGCTGGATTTCGTCTTGAGCCTGACTGTGCATTTGGGCCAGTTGCTCTGGACCAATTTCGACAAGGATAGATTCAAGAGCTTCAATCATAAAATTGATCTGAGACTCGGTGATAATTAGTGGCGGCTCAATTCTAAAAGTGCGATTAGCATTGAGAGTACCGGCTACCAGGACGCCTCTATAAAAGAGTTCTACCTGTACAGCTTCACGCAATTCTTTGCTTGTAAATTCAAGACCGATTAGTAGACCGCGCCCACGCACATCAGCAAGATGAGCAGGATAGCGTTCTTGCAGCTCATTGAGCTTGCGCATAAAGTAGTTACCCATGACAGCCGCTCTGGCTGGCAGGTGCTCTTCGAGCAAAACTTCTACCGTAGCAGATGCAGCTGAGCAGGCCAGTGGGTTGCCACCAAATGTGGAATTATGAATGGTCGGGTTGGCTTCCAATACTTTCCAGATTTTAGCTGAAGACATAAAGCAGCCAATCGGCATAACGCCGCCGCCAAGAGCTTTTGCCAGACAAAGGATGTCTGGTACAACGCCTTCGTGTTCGCATGCAAACATGCGACCTGTGCGTCCCATACCGGTTTGTACTTCATCCAAAATAAGCAAAACACCTTTCTTTTTGGTGAGTTGTCTGACTTTGCGCAAATAACCAGCGGAGGGCACATTAATACCGCCCTCACCTTGAATTGGTTCAAGTATGACAGCAGCGGTGTTTTCGTTGATGGCGGCCTCTAAGGCAGCGATATCACCAAACTGAACATGGACAAAACCATTTAATAAAGGCTCAAACGGCTTGCGAAAAACATCGCGACCAGTGGCCGAAAGCGCGCCCATGGTGACGCCGTGATAAGCGTTTTTGGTGGAGATAATCTCGGTCTTGCCAGTGTACAGACGGGCTAATTTGATGGCTCCTTCTACGGCTTCAGATCCACTATTGCCAAAGAAGCAGTACTGCAGGTCGCCAGGGGCAATAGCAGCAAGCTGGCTAGCGAGATGGGCAGCCCAGGGATTGATCAATTCTTGCGAGTGCAAAGCGACTTGATCTAATTGAGCCTTAACGGCATTGATAACTTTAGGATGGCGGTGACCGACGTTGAATATGCCATAACCACCAAGACAGTCGAGATATCGACGACCTTGATTGTCATAGGTGTATACGCCTTCATCACGAAGCTCAACAGCACCTTCGGCGCCAGACAGCTTTTGTGAATAAGCCATATTGAGGTGATTAATAGAATTACCGAGGGCTCTTTCAGCAAGTTCTTCGTATTGTGTAACGCCTGCCGGTTTGGATAACACCGGGAAGCGCTTGCGTTGAAGCTCTTTTCTATAAACGGCCATGACACACTTATCGAGCGAGCCATTACCCCTGGTGCTATGAACCAGGGTAAGACAAACCCGTCCTGAATAATTTGTTGTAATTAAAAGGTCTCGTAAATACCGTTAGTGCTTAGCACAAAGCTACAGATAAACGGTCTGTGAGCATCAACTGATGCCCAAATCAACAACCGCTACAGGTACGAGCTATTAAAAGATCTCGCCCGGGTTGGATTTTTAGATTGTGCTGTCCAAACAGCTCGCATAAACACCTGATTGATTAGGGTTTTACATGGATAAGAGGTTAGCCTTACTGCTTCTCTATAACTCCAATGTACACCTGGAGCCACACTCAGGGCAATGTGCAACCTGTACAAAAAGGGAGGTCAGAATTTAGCCAACCTGTCTAAGAGAAAAATGGGAACCACCTTGCAAAGATCCTCTTGACATCAAGCCCTGTCTGGCTTTTGCCCCCAAAGATCTGGCAGGAAATTAAGCGGAACTTCCTTTTGAAAGCGGGCGTCATGGGCAATAATTGTGGCTTGAAAAGGAAGCATGCGCCCCTTGACATAAGCGAAAGTCAAAAATCCACAATCTACTTAGCTAAGAGCAACAGATGAAATCAAACCAGAACGCCATCTTGAACCACAAAAATAATAATTGGGGTGCCAAATTTATTCCCGGCAAACTGGCAGCAAGCTTACTTTTATCAGTCTTAATGGCCGCAACCGCCTCTGACGCCGTGCAGGCCCAGGGCATCACGCCCCAGACCATGCCCAAACAGTTTTTAGAGCGCTATTACCAGGGTGTGACCTATTTCAAGGCTGGCGATGTAGATAAAGCAATCCAGGCCTTTAAGGCAGTCGCTATCAGTGCGCCTTATGACCCTCTGGTGCACTTGAGCCTGGCAGCGGCGCTACATCAAGCCGGCGACATTGACAACTCCATTGCTGAGTACCGCCGCGCTATCCAGATAAGACCATCTGATGCCTTTGCCAGAGTCAGCCTGGGCAGCCTTTTACAAGGTCAAGGCGAAATGCAAGAAGCAGTCAATCAATATGATGA
>Ga0075163_10004211_pt1 | contig 19306 bp, 12 predicted proteins | sample JI1023141ADNA_FD_71478 | JGI IMG/M metagenome (GOLD analysis project Ga0075163, IMG submission 71478) | Wastewater effluent complex algal communities from Wisconsin, to seasonally profile nutrient transformation and Carbon sequestration -... | ecosystem: Engineered > WWTP > Effluent > Algae...
ACCGAGACCGAGGAGCACGGGTGGACTCCTGGAGGGAAAGCCGTCCCAGCTTTCGCCACGAGCGGGACTAGGCTGATCGTGCCACTGGCCGATGATCCACCAGCGGTTCTTCGGTGCATCGGCCAAGAAAACCTTCGGCACCATGAAACGCCAGACGTAGCGCACGGTATCGCCCTGTTTGTGCGGATAATCGACGCTGATCTCGGCACGGATTCCACTGTGGAGTTTCTTCTGGCCGGGGATCAAATGCAGACCGAGATGCTGAGTCGCGCCGTCGCCGAGGATGGCGATGTTTTCGGCAGATGGTACTTCGACATGAGCGAACTCCAGCAAATCATCCGGCACGACACTGCGGAGGTAAATGAGTTCCCTCTCGCGAGCAGCGGGATCGGCACTGCGACCGCAGGAGGTGAAGAGCAAGAGGACTGTGAGGATGCGGAGGGTCATGGCTGAGGCTCATGAGAGCATGTCGCGAACTCGATGTCGAGGCTCGCCGCATCTTCGCTCGGAATGGCATCTCTCCTGCTTTGAACGGTAACCTCCAGCCATGACCCCTGCCCCGCCCGATACGAGCATTGCCACGCTCGGCCCTTGCCTATTTCCCTCTCCGCTGCACCGCATCGGCGGGGTGGATGCACCGTTCAAGTTGGATGAGGCCGACCGCATTCTCTATCACAGCCATTTGCTCGAGGATGGGCGCGACGTATCCACGCCGAGCTATGAGGAGGCTGGTGCGCGGGAGATGATCTACTTTGATCCGCCGCGCACGACGGCGGGGATTGTGACCTGCGGAGGATTGTGCCCTGGCCTGAACGACATCATTCGCGGACTCGTGAACCAGTGTCACAGGCAGTACGGCATCTCGCGCGTCTATGGCTTCCGCTACGGCTACGAGGGGCTGGTGCAGCGCTACGGGCACACGCCGCTACTACTGAAACCTGCGTCGGTGGAGCAGGCGCATCACTTTGGCGGCACGCTGCTGGGCAGCTCTCGCGGGAAGCAGGACATCGGCGAGATGGTGGACACATTGGAGGACATGAAAGTGGACATCCTTTTCGTCATCGGTGGTGACGGCACGCTGCGGGGCGCGGCGGAGATTGTGAAGGAGATCGAGAAGCGCGGACTCAAAAAAGCCGTGGTCGGCATTCCGAAGACCATCGACAATGACATCCGCTACCTGGACAAGAGCTTCGGCTTCGAGACGGCCTTTGCGGCGGCGGTGCAGGCGGTGAAATGCGCCTACGTCGAGGCCACCGGCGCGGTGAACGGCGTGGGACTGGTGAAACTCATGGGCCGCGATTCCGGCTTCATCGCCTGCTATGCGGCGCTGGCCGGTAGCAACGTCGATTTCGTGCTCATTCCCGAGGTGCCCTTTGAACTGGATGGCGAGGGCGGACTGTTGGAAAGCCTGCGCTACCGGCTGAACAAGCGCGGCCACTCCGTCATCGTCGTGGCAGAAGGCGCGGGTCAGCACCTCATGCAATCCAATGGTGCCACCGACGCCAGCGGAAACCAGCGTTATGGCGACATCGGCTTGTTCTTGAAGGATCGCATCAATGCTTTTTTCAAAGAGCGCCGCACGGAGATCAACCTCAAATACATCGACCCCAGCTACATCGTGCGCAGCGTGCCCGCGAACGCCGCGGACAACGTCTATTGCTCACGCCTCGCCCAGTCCGCCGTGCATGCCGCGATGGCTGGCAAGACCGACATGCTCGTGGGCCGCTGGCACGGCTCCTTTGTACATCTGCCGCTCGAACTCGTCATCCACGGCCGTCGCAAGGTCGATCCGACGCAGGAGCTGTGGCATTGCGTACTGGAAAGCACGGGACAACCAGCGGTGATGCGCTAGGCAAAACCATGCGCATTTTACTTCTGCTCGTCTGTCTCACACCTGCCTGCCTGCACGCGGATGAATGGTGGGCGTGGACGATGCTCGACGTTTGGCGCGCACCACCGTGGAGTGCTGGCGTTTTTCTGGGCAATCGTCTCGACACGGAAGACGCCTCCTATGTGCAGATCGCCAGTCCGCGCGTGAAGTACCAACTGCTGCCTTGGCTGGAAACCGGTGTCGGCCTCTCGCTCCTCAGCATCGCAAATACCACGACGGAGGTGAGATACTGGCAGTTTCGACCGGAACTGGAACTCAATCCAAGATTCAATCTCACGAGTCGCCTCCGCCTCGATTGGCGCAATCGCATGGAGTGGCGCTTGAACGAGGGTGAGAGGTTCATGACGCATCGTTCGCGTCATCGTCTTCAGCTTGCCTGGACGATCCCCCAGCCCATCGGGCCCCTAACACGCACATTCGTCAGCAACGAATGGCTCATCGATCTTCACAAAGGCGAGTGGAGTGAGAACCGACTCGTGCCGGCCGGTGTCACTTTCAAACTCACCAACCACAGCGACCTCGACGTCTTTTACATGCTGCTGTCGCATCACCAACACGATGACTGGCAGACCGAGTCCGTCATCGGCACCTACCTTCGCGTGAGATTCTGATGCGTGGCTCATCCCTTGCATGTCCACTGGCGCAGGGCTGAAGACTGGCCATGATCGCCGTCCTCAATCATGGACACACTCTCCCATCTGCGGGCAGGCAAACTGGCAGGCGCACGACGCCTCGATCTCTCATGTGATCTCGAAGAGGTGCCACCCGAAGTCTTTGATCTCGCCGATACGCTGGAGGTGCTCAATCTCACCGGCAATCGGCTCCGCTATCTCCCTGATGAGTTCGCCCGGCTGCAAAAGCTTCGCATCCTGTTCTGCTCCGAGAATCGCTTCACACACCTGCCCGAGGTGATCGGCGCGTGTCCGCAGTTGAGCATGATTGGCTTCAAATCGAACGCCATCGAGACGGTCGCAGACAAGGCGTTCCCCGCCGCTCTCCGATGGCTGATCCTCACGGACAATCAAATCCAAGACCTCCCCTCGTCGTTGGCACGCTGCACAAGGTTGCAAAAGCTCATGCTCTCTGGGAACAGGCTGCGGACGCTCCCTGATTCAATGGCGCAATGCGAGAATCTCGAAATGGTCCGCCTTGCCGCGAATGACTTCGATGCGCTGCCGTCGTGGCTGCTTGCCCTGCCTCGGCTTGCGTGGCTGGCCTTGGCTGGCAATCCCTGTGCCCCGGCTCCCACGCTCGACTCGTTTCCGTCGCCCATCGAGTGGAGTGATCTCCACTTGATCGACCTACTAGGCGAAGGAGCTTCGGGTTTCATTCATCGCGCGAAGTGGAGCGGAGCATCCGAGGAGGTCGCCGTGAAGATTTTCAAAGGAGCGATGACCAGCGACGGCCTTCCTTCGTGTGAAGTGGCCGCAAGTCTAACCGCCGGAGCACATGCCAACCTGATCGGCATTCAAGGCCACATCACCGGCCATCCGAGCGGTGCGCCTGGGTTGGTGATGCAACTGATCCCACCAGACTTCACGTCCCTCGCTGGCCCGCCGTCCCTCGAATCCTGCACGCGAGATGTTTACGTCCCCAAGCAACGCTTCACTCCAGAAGTCACGCTTCGCATCGCCCGAGGCCTCGCTTCAGCAGGCGAACACCTCCATCGCAACGGCATCACGCACGGCGACTTCTACGCGCACAACGTTCTGATGAATGCCGCAGGCGACTGCCTCCTCGGCGACTTCGGTGCCGCGTCTTTTTATCCACCGAACCTCGCTCGAGTCATGCAGCAAATTGAGGTGCGCGCCTTTGGCATCCTGCTGGAAGAGATGACCAGCCGAACAACGTGGTCGGCCACCAACGACGGCCAGCGGAATCGACTGAGCGATCTGCAATCCCGCTGCCTCGCTCCCGATCTCAGCACGCGTCCGCTATTTGACCAACTCTGCGACGAACTGAACGCGATTACTTGAGCGGCGGAAGCTTCGCGGAGTAATGCACGGCGCGGTGACGGTTGTCGTCGAAGGCGAAGTGGAGCCATTGCTTGTCAGCACTGACGAAGCCGTCGGGGTAGTTCATGCGGCCCTTCGGACCATCGACGGACTCCTGCTGGAGCACGCGCTGATAGGGCCAGGTCTTCATGCCGTCAAAGCTGATCCAGAGCGCCATCGGGCTGCGGTGCTTGCTGTTGGGATTGTGCAGGATGGCCACGGTGTCGCCGCCGAGGTTGTAGAGCGTGGTCTTGCTGCCGGGATTGGGGATTTCCGTGATGGAGGCAAATTCCGGCCAGGTAAGGCCGCCATCCTTTGACACCGCTTTGTATAGCAGGCCGCCGAGGCCGTCGGCACGGATGACCATGGTGATGCGGCCATCGGGATGCTCGAAGAGATCGTTCTCGGCCCAGCCGAAGTAGCGGCTGTTCGGCGTGAGGCGGATGTTGCCGTGCTCGGTCCACGTTTTGCCGTTGTCCTTGCTGATGAGGACGCCGTTGCGTGGATTGGTGAAGGAGCGATCGAGCGGGGCTTTGTCCTGCTCGTCATCGGGACCGATGTAGTGCTGGAAGGGTACCATGAGGCGGCCGTCTTTGCAGACGATGTGCTTGCGGATGAAGGTGCGTTCCTTGAGGCGACCGGGCACTTCGAACGGCTTCGACCACGTTTTGAACGAGTCGTCGCTGGTGAGATACCACGAGCGCCAACCTGTGTTCCAATGCTTGGCGTGCGTGCTGAAGAACAAGGTGCTGCGCTGGCCGAGGATCATGACTTCGGTCGGGCCCTGGCCAATGGTGGAGCCTTCGCGCGGGAAGCCGACGTCGAAGCGCTCCAGTGGAGTCCACGTCTTGCCTTTGTCCATGCTACGAGTGACTCCGGTGTAGTTCAGTGGGCTGGGCTCAATGTCGCCACCGGCAAGCATGAACAAGATCCATGAGCCGTCCGGCAGTTCGCGCAGGGTCGTGTCGCACACTTCCTTGTTAGGCGTCACGCCATCATACGGGATGCTCTTGAAGTCCTGCTTCGCGTCTTCGATGCCCTGCGCGGTCCACTTCGGATCAGGCACGATGGCTTTCGGCAAGCGCGGCGCGTGAGCTTTGTTCACCACCGTCTTCCCAACACTGATCTGCTTGACGATTCCATTCGGCTCAACCAGCGGCTTCCCTACCAGGGCCTGCTTTGCGATGTCGTCCTCTGTGAACTTCACATGCAGGATCTCCGCGTCCGTGTGGCGGTTCCAATCATAGAGAATGTGGATGTCGCCATTCGGAGCCTGGAAGCCGTCGGGATACGAAACCGAGGCGCGGTCATCTATGAGCAAGCCTTTGCCCCAGGTCTTGCCGTCATCATCGGAGAGAAACGCCTTCAAGTTCGTGCGGTTCGGCAGGCGCAAATTGATGGGGCCGTTCTTCACGAGCAGCAGTTTGCCGCTGGCGAGGCGACGGATGAAGAAACGGGCGCTCGGGTTTTGAATCGTGCTCGGCTGCGGCGTGCTCCAGGTCATGCCTTTGTCAGTCGATGTGCTTTCGCTGATGCCATCCTTGGTGCGCGCCAGCATCCAAAGGCTGCCGTCCTTCCGCTCGACGATCATGTGCTCGTCGAAGTCCGTGCGCGGGAAGGCAACACCGCTGCGCCGCGTCCACGTTTTACCTTGGTCTGTTGAAGCGAAGACATTCGCCATGCGGATCACATCAAGGTCCTTGTGCGCTTCCTTGTCCACGCCGGGGCCATTCATGCGGTCGCGAGTCCACAGCGCCACGGGCAGCAGCCAGTCGCCATTGCTGAGCACGGTGGGCTTGTTCAGCGTGCAGCCATCGGCGAAGCGCACGGGCTTTGTCCAGACGGGCTCGGCGGCATCGGGATCATCACAGCGGATATACCAGTCGCCGCAGCGTCCATCGAAGTAGCCGATGCTCTGATCAAAGAAGCACCACAGGCGACCCAGTGGATCGGTCCAGAGATTGCCGACGAGAGCACGACGCTCATACCGCACGCCATTGAGTTCGCCATCCTGCGGATCAATGACGACCTTGGGCTTCGACCACGACCTGCCGTCGTCATCGCTCGTCGCGAGCATGAAGAAGCCATTCGGCGAGTCACCATTCCCCACCCACGCGGCCCAGAGGCGGCCTTTCGGCGTGCGGTCGATGCCGATGATCATGTTGCCGGGGCGCACGGCGTCCGCGTATTCAGGCCCCGGCGCGGTATTGATGACTGGTGGCTCGAGAGCGAGATCGAGCAGGGCTCTGTCCTGTGCTGAAGCGAGGCTGGCGACAAGAAGTGTGGTGATGAGGAGTGGTTTCATGAAAAATGGCGAGGCTAGATTCAGTCTTCACGCGTCGCGGAGGACGCTGCTGACATGCTTCATCGAGCCCGCGAAGCACTCATGCACATACGCCATCGTCTTCTTCACTTTGGCCTGAGCGGCGGCGTAATCGGCGTCGATCTCGAACAAGGTCGCAGCCATCTTCTCGGCGGGCGTCTCATCCATTTCCAGCAGCCACTCGGACAGGCCGATGTCCTCGAACATCCAGCACTTCGGGCTATGAAACTCGGAATAGGTGTGAATGATCGGCGTGCCGTTGGCGAGCGCGATGATCGGTGAATGCGGCTCGTGGCAGACGATGGTGTGGGCTCTCGCGAAAATGGAGGCGGCCTCGTCAGCGTTCCAAAAGTATTCGAGGTTCACGACGTGCTTTTGGATCTCAGGCGGCAGTAGATCATGGATGAGGCGCTTGTTGTGCTCCATCTCCTTCTTCACCTCGGGGGCGATGAGCACCTTGTGGCCAGTCTTCTTCACCCACAGCGTGACCAGCTCGCGATACTTCGCCGCACGGCGTTCGTCATCGGCGATCTGCTCGGGCGTGGGATGCAGCGGATTGAGCTTTGGTGTGCGCGTATCGTCCACACCGGGTAGTTTGGCGGTGTTCGTGCGCAGTTGGATGGTGATGAACTTCCGATCCTCCAAGCCGAGCTTTTTCATCGTGGCCAGCCCGCGCTCGTCATCGCGCACGTCGATGCCGAAGCAGCCATCGGGGCCGAATTGCAGCGCGGCTGCCTTGATGCCCGCGCCTTGCAGAATCTTCAGTGTCTTCGTTTCACGCGTGTAGATGAAGGACGCGCCATTCAGCAGCGTGATGCGCTCCTCCGCGCCCTCGCCCTCGACCATGCTGGGGAAATACGACTGACCAAACAGGCCGTAGGGCTTGCCGTGCTTTTGGCAAAACTGCATGAAGGTGATGTCCTGGCCCATGCCGGAGTTGCGGATGAAGAAATCGCATGCTTTGACCGCCTCCTGGAGCTTGCGGTCATTTTCACCATCCTTGAAGAGGTTGCCCTGCAAGATCTCCACCTTGGGGAAACGCGCCTTCAGCATCGCGGTGACCCGATCATCAAGCTTCATCGCCCACAGCACGATCTTCACGTCAGGCAAATGCTCCTCAATCACACGCAGCGTCCCCGGCGTATGACCGATGTCGCCAATGTTTACCGTGTCCCACGCCGATTGGAGCACGAGGGTCTTGGGTTTGCCGTCTGCGGCAAAAACGGAACCGCCGAGCGCGGCGGTGATGGAGGAGATGAAATGTCGGCGTGTAGGCATGAGAAATTAGTTCTTGGACTCGATTAGTTGCAGAGCATCCACGATGACGAAACCATCGGTGCCTTTGTTGCTGATCGTGATGGTGGATTCGGCATCTGCGCTAAGTTCCACGCCCCCCGCGCTGCGGAATGCCTCGCCGGGAGGCAAGGGCTGCGTTTCATCGAAGTATGTCTCGCTCGTGTGCATGCCGCTAGCGATGGATACGGGCACCTTCGTCGCGCGTGTCTCATGCGGTGAGTAGGCGATGCGCAACTCGTAGCGTCCGCTCTTCGACACTCTGAATCGAAAAACCGCCATCGATCGACCATCCGCACGGCGATCATCATGCAAATACCCCGTGCCGATGTGCGGCTTGAAACTCGAAGACTTCGACCACTCGCCCTTTAACTCTGCATCCGCATCGTCAAGCACGATGCCCGGCAGCGTCTTCGAGTCGATGTTGACCGCGCCTTTGGCTTCGGCAGGCAGCACCGGCAGATCCAGCACCTGCTTTTGCGCCAGCAGCCGCTCACGCAGTGCCGGATACGGCAGCCGCTGCACGGCGAGGTTTTGCTTCACCGCCAGTGATGCCGCGATGCCCGCGCTCTGACCGAGGATCATCCACGTCGGCTCCACGCGGATCGAACTGAAGGCCACATGCGTGCAGGAGAGCGCCACGGGCACCAGCAGATTGTCGCACTCCGTGGCCTTCGGCGTGAGGCTGCGATACGGCACCTGATACGGATAGCCGTGGCCTCGCTTCGGCATCCGCACCGGCATGATGGTGCCCTCATTAATGACGCCATCCTTCAAAGCCACGCGCTGACAGTCATGCGAGTCGATCGGAAAAGACGACACCACCACGGCATCGTCCTTGGCCGTCGCCTCCACGATGTCCTTCTGCGAGACGACATACTCGCCCTGCATCCGCCGGCCCTCTCTCACATAGAGCTGCGGCGACCAGTGGCCGTAGCTGGCAAATTCATCGCGGCAAAGGCCAAACTCGGCGAGTTGCGCCCGCAGCGGTTCCGGCACGGCCGCATCCGTGGTGAGGAAGTGAAACAGCTCCAGCGTGTATTGCCTGTGCGCTTCCCAGATCTTCGCGCGCCCCGCTTCATCGGCCTCGCACCACTCGTTGCAGCCGCCCACGAGCCCCATTGAGAATTGCTTCCAGATGCCGTTGTTCGCATCAAACTTCCCGCCCGGCAGCGGATAAAGGTCCCACAGCACGACCGGACGTTTCTCCTTCGCAAAGTAGCGCCGCACCACCTCGAAACGCGCGGGGTCGTAGTGCGTGGGCTCGGGGAAAGGCACACGATTCACCGCCTCTTTCGTCAGACAAAGGCGGAAGCTGTAAACCATCACCCGCTTGTCCCCTTCCTCGTCCGCTCCCGCGTCCGTGGCGGTGATCAAAGGCAGCGGTTTCCCATCTGCATCGAAACCCGAGATCGCCATCTTCGCCTTCGGATACTGCTTCCCTGCCAGCGACTCCCCAAATTCCTTCCTACCTTCGCGTCCGATCGTCCAACTCACGCCGGCCGCCGCCATGAGGTCGCCTTCATACGACGCATCGATGAAGACGCGCGCGGCGAAGTCGCCATCGCTCGTCACCAGTCGCGTGATGCGCGCACCGTCTTTGGTCACGGACTTTAGCACGCGCCTCGTCATCACCTTCACGTCCGCTTCATCGAGCATCTGCTTCGTAATCTTCGCCGCCACATGCGGCTCGTAGGTCCAGTGCTTCTGATCCTTCTCGCTCACCTTGTAGGGCAGCGCGACGCCACGCTGCTGATAGTCCTTTTCGATGCGCTCGTGCCATTCTTCAAACAAGCCGCGCACCGTGCTTCGCACCGTTTGATTGGAGTCGCTGAAACAAAGCCCGCCCGTGTTCACACCGCCGACGTGGTCCGTCGGCTCGATCAGGATCACGGACGAACCCTCGCGCGCTGCTGCAATGGCCGCACAAAAGCCGCCCGGCGTCGCGCCATAGACGATGACATCGTTTTCCGCCCCGACGAGCGAGGAGGCAAAGGCAAGAAAGAGCAGGATGCGGGGCATGAACATCAAAAGGAGGCTAGTTTCCAAATTTGGACATCGAATCTTTTGGCCTCCTTTGTCGCACATCCGTGGACTTCATGCAGCCTCCGCCATCTCCGTCTCCCGGTCAGCGGAGGAAAAACAGATCGCCATGACCACCTCTTCGTTGCCGAGAGCGCGAGCCTGATGCCACACGCCCATCGGGATCGAGATCGTATCGCCTGCATTCAGGACGAAGCTCTCCTCGCCTAGCCAGTGCTCGATGCTGCCGCTGAGCACATGCAGCACTTCGTCGCAGTTCGGATGCCGATGCCGCGGGTTGCTCTTGCCTGCGTGAATCGTCGCTCGGCCAAAGGTCATCACGCTCGAGTTGCCGAGCGCACGTGAGACATGCCAAGACAGCGTGCCCCATGGCAGATCGAGTGCCTCGACCGAGTGAGCGCGAGAAATGAGGCCGGAGTTCATCGGTGGTGTCTTGTTTGCGTCGAATCATCACCACGCGGCTTACGGCGTCACCGCTTTGCCATCCGTGATCCATTCAAGATTGAAACGAGCCAGCGTGAGCCCCGAGCCAGCAAAGCCGGGCTTCGTGCCGCTACCGTAGAAGCACAGAATTGTGCCGCTCTGCGTGACAGCGATGTCGGAGTACATGCTCGGTCCCGGCTCAATGGTTTTGTTCTCGGGCCACGTCGCGCCTTCATCATGGCTGATCTTCACGCTCAAATTCTTGCGCGCGCGACTTTTGCCTGGCTCGGGCGTGCTTTCACGACCGCCTTCCAGATTATGAGGATTGGAAAAGAGGATGAGGCTCTTGCCGCCGTGGTTGTAGCGCACGATTCCCGCCATGCAGATGGGTTCGAGCAGTGCTTCGTCAAACTTCGGCGTGCTCCAGCCAGTAGCGCCGTCTTTGCTGGTGGTAATCAGGCGCCGATGCGCATTCGACTCGCTGCGGCAGTTCAGCATTACACGGCCGTCGTTGAGTTCGATGGCCACCGTCTCATTCGGATTGATCCACTCTTCCGTGCATGGCACGGCGATGTCACCCGCCTTCCACGTCTTGCCCTGATCGTCGCTGTAGATCGTTGCGGTCACACTGGGGCGGTTCGCATTGCCTCCCGTGCCAGTGGACAACCACACGGGCACCACAAGCCGACCCGTCTTCAATTGAATGCTGTGATTCGGCCCCGTGGCCAGCACCTTCCAGTCATACTCCTTTTTGAACGGCTCGAAGACGCTCGTGATCTCCACCGGCTTGCTCCAGGAGACGCCGTCGTCATCGCTGCGCTGGTAAAAGCAGCGCATGTATTCCAGGCAGAAAAGCATGTGGACCGTGCCATCCTTATCCGCGATGAGCACCGGGTTGTTGTAGGTCATGTGGCTGGGATCGACACCTTTCACCAGCAGGGCGAAAGGGTTCTTCACATGCGGCCCGTCCACGCTGGCGATGCTCTTCGGCGCGCTCCACGTCTTGCCATCATCGGTGCTGCGGCGGAGCAAAACGCGAATGTCCGACCAATCGCCGCCGCCCTTCCGCGCCTCACACCACGCCAGCACCGTGCCCTTCGCCGTCACGACGACACCGGGGATGTGATAGATGTTGTAGGATGGGTCATCGCCAACGACGAAGAGATCTTGTTTCTCGATGAAGGGCTCGGCGGCGACCGCCAATGACGAAAGCAGAATGACAGCCGAGCAAAGAGAGACAGCAAGCCGCTGGCTTCCCCACAGGGTTGAGCGAAGTGAAACAAACGACGATAAGAGAAGTGCTGGTTTCATAGTGAGATGACGTGATGAGGATACGCTGAACAAACTCGAATCTCAGTTTTCAATGCCTGCTCTTCGCAGGCGCCACTGTTCGTGGGCTCTGGCTTCCAGATGATGTTCGATGCCGTCGAGCAGATCACCGCCTCAGAATCCGCTCCAACGGCTTCCCTTTCGCCAGTTCATCGACCAATTTGTCCAGGTAGCGGATTTCCTGCATCAGCGGCTCCTGGATGTCCTCGATGCGCACGCCGCAGATCACGCCTTTGATCTGCCGGCGAGCAGGATTCATCACCGGAGCCTCCCGGAAGAAAGTCTCAAAGTCCTTCTGCGCGTCTAGTAATGCTGCCAGCGCGCCAGAGTCATAACCCGTGAGCCAGCCGATGATCGCATCCACCTCCGCCTTGCTGCGACCCTTCTTCTCTGCCTTGACGACGTAGTGCGGATACACGGAGGCAAAGCTCGTGGTGAAGATGCGGTGTTGAGTCGGGGTGGCCATCGTGTTGCGAAAATTGAGAAGGCAGGCGGATTCGCTCAGCTCACTTCGGCGGCGTCACCAGCAGATCATCCAGCGTCTTTTCCACGTAGCGGTCGTTCGGCTGGCCGTTCACCTGCTTTTTGATGAGGTAGGCCTGTTGCTTCGTCGGATCAGCCTTCCAGGCAAAGGCGCAATCGGGCGCGATGTCGATCCAGCCGGTTTCGGAGAGGTTCCAGTAGTCGCGCAGGCCGCGCACGGCGTAGAGCACGGCCACGAGGTCGGCGACATGACGACTGCGCCCCGGACCGCCGAGATAGACCTCGTAGGCGCGGCGGACGGGGTTGTTTTCAGGCGTGTTCACCAAAACCGCACCGGCCTTCAATCCACTCGGCAGCGAGCACACTTCTCGGCCGGCGAACTCGAGCCGCACCGGCCACTGGCGGATGACTTCGTGTGCGGCGGCGGCATCGCGGCGGAAATTCACGTTGTCGAGCTTGAGGTCGTCCACGGGCGGGCTGCCCATGAAGTTGCCGCCCATGCAGACCCATTTTTTCACCTTCGCACGGATCAAATCCATGCCGCTGACGCGAGTGCCGGAAGCGGGCAGCCTCATGAGGTTTCGTAGATTCGTGAGATAGCCCACCGTGACGATGGTGACCGACTGATCCGGCTGCTTCTCCAAGACATCGCGGTAGATGGTGAGCGCATCGGGAATCTCCACACCTTCGCCAAAGCGATGCGGAAACTCCGCCGCCAGCCGCTGGGTGAATCGCGATTTTTCATTCACACCCGGCCCTTTCACGGTGCCCACGAGCAGATCAGGCCGCCGGTAGTAGCGATTGATCGCATCCACTGCCGCGCAGGCCGTCGGATTGAGTGAACTCGACACCGTGGCGAGGATCTCGCACTCACCTTTGTCGGCGAGCACATGCAGCACCGCCAGCGCGCCTGCGTCATCGCAATCGGTGGCCATGTCCGTGTCGAAAATGAGGCGCGGCACGTCCGCCGCGTGCGTGGGTGGAGCAGCGAAGAGGATGAGAGCGAAGAATGCCGCTAACAGAATCACATAAAGGCGTTTCATGTTGTTTGATGGCTCATAGAACGCGGGAGTGCCGGCAATTGTGCAACTAATCGAGACCTGAAATCAGTCGGCCACCCTGGCTCCGATCAAGCTTAAGTTACTCAGCCGCTCCACATCTTCATCCTTTGCTGCCCAGCAGATGCTGCGCATTACGAGCAGGCGGTAGAGCGGGTCGTCGAAGGTCCAGGTGTAGTGGCCGGGGATGCAGCCGACGGTGCGGGCGGTGGCGGTTTCTTTGACCCAGAGTTGCGGGCGTGGCTCGTTTTCTTCAAGCGATGTGCCGAGCACGCGGAGGCGTTTGGCGTCGCCGTGGAGCTTCCAGTAGGTTTCGTCGATGAAGGGCAGCGGCTCTTTGAATCCGGCGATGATGGGATGTGGATCGCTGGCGAAAACGAGGTTCATCTCGCCGTGGCGGTAGGCTGATTTGCTGAAGGCGAGCCCGATGCGCTCGGCGAGTTCGCCGGGATGCTTGTGGCCTTCGATGCCCCAGTGCAAATAGACGGTGCCGCCGCCGCGCTGCTGATATTCATCCAGCAAAGCGGCTGCCTTGAGGTCCCAACCGGCGTTATTAGAGTTAAACACCGTCACATCGGCGGCGGCGAGTTGCTCGCGGCTGGGAAATCCGTTGCACGTGGTGACGCTGACGTTTTCGGCCATGCGCAGGAGTCTGGACCAACGGCTGAGCCACAGCGGGTAATCATGCTCGTTCAGGCCGTGATCTTTTTTCCCGGCGGAAAGCAGGATGCGCAGTGGTTTGCGCGGCTGCGGCTTGGCGGCGAGCTGTGGAAGGTATTGGCGAACTTCAGCCAGTGTGCGAGCAGGCGGCGGGCCGGGATTCGTGCGTGTGATGGGCGCTGGCGCGAATGCGGGCTCCACAGCCACACGCCCAGCTGCCCAGGCGATGCCGCGTCGATGAAACTCGCCCGCGGCGTGCATGGAGACATCGCTATGGCCGAGCATGGACTGGAAGACGCGGCCTTTGCCGCGAGCGAAGGCGTAGGCGAGCGGTTCGTCTTTGCCGGTGGTCTTGCACGCGGCGGTGATGAGCGGTTCGACGTCAGGGGTTTCGTCTGAAGGTATCTGGCGACAATACAGCTCGTCGGTGGTGTCGAACGCGGTGAGTCCGGCGGTGATGGGGTGCGTGAACTTCGTGGGCGTGACGCGGAAGGGACCGTAGTTGTCGTGACCGCTGCCCTGATTCGCGATCCACGCGCGGCGCATGAGCTGGCTGCGATAGTCGGGCCAATCGGAGAAGGCTCCATTGGCGAAGTGTATTACCGCGAGTCCGCCACCGTCGTTGACGAACTTGAGCAGGTTCGTTCTGGCATTTTCACTGAGGCCGGGACGCTGCCAGTTCACATAGTGCTGCACGAGCACATCGGTTTGAAACAACGCCTCTGAGGCGAGGAACTCGGGATCGGTGATGATTTGCACACTCATGCGTGAATCACGCTCCAGTTCCTCTTTCAATGCCGCGCTGGTCTTTCGCCAATCGTGGAACGGGCCGTCGAGGCCAGTGAGGATCGTCACGCGGATGAGATGCTCATCGCGAGTGGGATCCACTTTTTCAACGGGCGGTGTGGTGAGCAGAAAGGTCATCAAATCGCGGCGCTCGTCCGCGTTGAGCACATCCCACAGGCCCGGCGGCATGAGGGACACGGGCAGCGACTTCATGCTTTTGACTTTCGTGCGCGGGATGTCACGCACGCCGGTGACATCGATGAACTTCATCACGCCGTCCTGCTCGCCGCTCAGCACAGCCGCGAGCGTGGCACCGTCCGTAGTTTCGACCGTATAGCCGATGTGCTCGGGATTGATGGCCGCTCCCGGCTCGCGGATGTCGCGCACGACGCTCTCGTAATCACGATGGATGAGGTTGGCGAGGTTCGGGCCGAGTTTCGGCGGACCTGCGGCATCGGCGGTGGCATGACAGGTGAAGCAGGCGGCTTTGCCATGAAACAGCACCTTGCCGCGCGCCCAATCGCCACCACGCAACTCGGGTAGATCGCGCTTCGCCTCAGCAAGCACGGTCGCGCTGGAAGACTTGGCCCATGGCAGCAGCACCCGGCGCAGTGGAAAAGCACGCGGACGCGCATCTTCATGCGTGAACCAATGCAGGCTGATTTCAGGATCGGCGCACTCCGCGATCATCTCAAAGGGCAACCACAAGTCCGAAGCTTTGGATTCAAAGACGACGGTGGCCGCGTGATGCCCGTTCTTTTCAGTCGAGTTTTGCGTCTTATCTCCAGCGATGAGTTTGAAGGCAGCATTGGCAGTGAAAACGACACTCACCGTCTCGGCAGCATACTCGTAGCCGGTATCAGCACCGGGCTGCACCTCGGGACGCAGCATGTGCCAGAGATCGAGTTGGCCCCTCAAGGTGAGTTTGCCTCCCTTTTGCAGCATGGGCCACAGCGCATCGTGTTCGGCACTCGCCTGAGTGAAGTGACGGGCCACGGCAATATCGGGATGCGGCAACCAGCCGCTCCATGTTTTGCCGTCGCTCGCCTGCCAGCTCGCGGACACGCCATGCAGGCTCGTTTGCACATCCACAGGTGTCGGATGGCCCGTGGGCACAGTGATGGCGATGTTCTCGGCCTGCACACGCGGCGCGGTGCGCAGCGTGAGCGTGCGACCATCCGGGGAGATGCTGCTGCCGAGCACCGGCACATCAAAACGAGGCGCGGCGAGCTGATCGCGCACACTTTGATAGCCTGGACGCACCGTCTCGTAACGATCTGCGGCAAAGACAAATCGGCCTGCGGTGATGTCGGTGCGTTTGGTGAGTTCCCGCAAGTTTTCAGGTTTCAAAGGTTGATCAAAAGCGATGCGCCACTCTCCCGGTGCGGCGGCCCAGGTGAGCACTGGCAGCGGCTCCTTCGATGCGCGGATGTGGAAGATTTTTCCGCTGCCATTTGGCCCGCTGCCCCAATCCGGCCCGCCGCTGTGACAGGTGACCACGAGATCCCCGCGGGGCGAAAGCGCTGCGTCGATGGGCAGCATCGTCATCGCTGCCATGAGTTGCGTTTGCGCCACATAGCCTGCCGCTGTTTTGATCTGCTTCAGCCGATAGAGCTTCCCGCGTGACTCGCCGCAGATGAGGGCATCGCCTCTCCACCATTCGCGACCAAAAATGGCTTTGCCCTCATTGAAGAAGAAGCCGCAGGTGCTCTGATGCTGCGGCTCGAAGTCGAACACCGACGGCTCGTCAATGACCGCAGGCAGATGCAGCGGATGACGCGGTGGGAAACCGTAGTGACGGCCCTTTTCGATGTGGAGGAACTCATCGAAGGGATTGCCATTCGGCAGCCACGTCGCGCCTTCTTGATCCGTGACGAAAAGATCACCCGCCGAGTTAAACGCGAACCCAACTGGATAGCGGATGCCGGTGCACACGACCTCGCGCTTCCTAAAATCGGGCGACACCTTCAGGATCGTGCCTCGCTCCGAATTGAGGTCATAGCCTGACTTGCCCTGCTGATCGAGCATGTAGGCGTTGGTGAAGTTGGACGTGCCGAGTCCGAACCACACGCTGCCATCTTTATCCAAAGCCAGGCCAAGACAGTCCGAGGCACCACCCGCGAGGCTCTGCGGCGGTGCCCAACCATCCGCCACGACGATCTCCGCATCGCCTTTGCCATCGCCATTTTTGTCGGGAACAAAGACCACACGACCCAGCGTGGCGACAAACACACCATCACCACGCGCATCGCCCTTCGGTGTCACCGCCATGCCCATGATCACGCGGATGCTCTCGCTCTCCCAGTAGAGCGACGAACTGTCTTCGACGCCATCGCCGTCCGTGTCGCGCAGCAGGTAGATTTTGCCGTTGTAGCCACCTGCTACCAGCACGCCGTCGTGGCGATAGCGGAGGAAATTGACATTGGTGAGCTGGAGCGGCGCTTCTTTGACCTCGAAGCCCGGCGCGAGGAACTGCACCTTGGGAGGATTCTCCACGCGCTTGAGCGGTTTCGTGCCAGCTAATGGCGCTGTGATCTGCAAGCCGCTGTGCTTGTCCTTCAAGTAACGCTCCACCCGCGTCTGCTCGTCCGCAGCCAGCACACGGTCATAGAGAAGCACCTCGGCGACGTTGCCATGAAAAAAGCCACTCGGCTGTGGCGGCGTTCCTGAGTTTGAGTAGCTGCGCGCGCCGATGACGCACTGCATCATCGCCAGCGCCGCCGCGTTGCGCGGACGCGCACCTTCAGGCTGCCCATCCACACGCAGACGAAACTCCGTTTTGTCCGCCGTGATCGAAAACACGTGGAACGTGCCGAGATCGAACTGCGTCTTGAGCAAGTTTTGCGCTCCACCGATCGCGCCTGCGCCTTCCACATTGATCGAGTGCAGCGTGGCACCGCTCTGCTGGCTGAGATCGACATTGAGACCCGTGCGGTAGTCATTCAGCCCCTCTTCGGCAAACGAAGCCATGGCACGATACCCTCCGCTGTTCGTGAGCGGAGCCGCCACGACAAAAAGAGTCACGCTGTCGGCCCGATGCGGCCCTTGACCCGCGAGGTAATCATCCTTGCCATCGAACTTGATCGAGATGCCACCCGCCGACTCATCCAACAGCGGACGACGGGCAGCGTCCATCTGCCTCACACTGCGCTTTGCCCCCGATCCATCGTGCCACACGTCCAGCCCCTGATCCCGGAACAGCGGCAACCGCAAAGCCGCTCGCGCCTTTGGAATCCGGCTCGCGTCCAGCCACATGGCAACGCCGTCTTTCACCGGCAGCTTGTCATCTGCCCACGGCTCGATCGCGTGCGCGGTGGTGAGGCAGAGAATGAGCGGAAGAAGAGTCTTCATTTTAGTTTCAGCGCGGCAAATCGTTTCACTTCATCGGTCAGAGCACGCTCGGTCGGCAAGCGTTCCATCGAACTCGCGCCGTAAAAGCCGTCCACGCCCGCGCAGCGATCCAGCATGAACTGCGCGTCGTCCGGTGTTGCGATGGGACCGCCGTGGCAGAGCACGAACACGTCGGAGCGGATGGATTTCGCCGTGTCGGCGATGGCCTGCACCTCACGCACGCAATCATCGAGCGTCTTCGCCGTTTCCGCGCCGATATTGCCACCCGTGGTCAGACCCATGTGTGCCACGATGATGTCCGCGCCCGCCTCGGTCATGCGGCGTGCTTCGTCGATATTGAACACATAGGGCGTGGTGAGCATGTCCATCTCGCGTGCTGCGGCAATGGTTTCGACCTCCAACTGATAGCTCATGCCCGTCTCTTCGAGATTCGCGCGGAAGGTGCCGTCGATGAGGCCCACCGTGGGGAAGTTCTGAATGCCCGCGAAGCCGAGCGCCTTCAATTCACTGAGAAAGTGGCCGCGCAGCAGAAACGGATCGGTGCCATTCACGCCCGCGAGCACCGGCGTGTGCTTCACGGCGGTGAGCACCTCCTTCGCCATGTCTTTGACGATCTCATTCGCATTCCCATACGCCATCAGTCCCGCCAGCGAGCCACGTCCTGCCATGCGGAAGCGCCCCGAGTTGTAAATGACGATGAGATCCACGCCGCCTGCTTCCTCGCATTTCGCGGAGAGTCCCGTGCCAGCTCCCGCGCCGATGATCGGCAGGCCGCGTTTTACTTTGTCACGAAGGCGTGAAAGGATTGCCGTGCGCGGAGACGATGTGGTGGAGGAAACAGCCATGTGTGCTGATGGATTACCCCACGAACACACCTCGACTAACAAAGGCTACAGCATGAAAAAGGACATCCGCTTATCCGAAACCATTGAACTGGTGGTGCGCGCGAGCCTTGCGGATGGTCGTGAGTGGCTTGCTGATGCACCGATGTGCACGGCGCTTCTCCATCATGGCATCGTTCATGTCGGACTCGCGGAGGTGGTGCATCCTTATGAGGTTCGGCGGCCTGATCTGAGCGGCACCTTTCTCATGATCTGCACCGCAGGCGAAGGCCGCGTGTGGTCGGAGGGAAAATGGCAGACTATGCGTGCCGGAAAGGCATGCCTCGCGCCTCCGCACGCATTTCACGCCTACAAGGCTGTGCCGCGCAAAGAGTGGGGAATCGCCTGGGTGCGGTATCAGGAGCCGGAGGGAGCGCAGCCTTTGGTGAATACGCGTGCGCCGGTGCTGGCGGACTTTGATGGCGAACCGCTGGCTGCCGCCATCCGAGGATTGCACGCTGAAGCTTCGGGCACCGCGTCGCCTGCGGCGATGAACATGTGGGCGGATCTCATTCAGCACTACGCCCGCACCTTCGCCGCGCCGTGGAGCACGGATGACCGTCTTCGTGAGGTCTGGCAGCAAGTCATGCAAAACCTCGCCGCCGACTGGTCGCTGCCCAAGCTAGCCTCACTCGCCACCATGAGCACCAAACAATTCACCCGTCTTAGTCTGCATTCGCTCGGGCGCACTCCCGCGCAGCATGTCACCACCTTGCGCGTGCAACAGGCCGCCCATCTGCTGTCGAAGACAAACGAAAAAGTAGAAAGCATCGCCCGGGAGGTCGGCTACA